>Ga0182741_1000213_pt1 | contig 90884 bp, 86 predicted proteins | sample eDN5th37CBELigOP_FD_128874 | JGI IMG/M metagenome (GOLD analysis project Ga0182741, IMG submission 128874) | Enriched Organic Plus compost microbial communities from Emeryville, California, USA - eDNA 5th pass 37_C BE-Lig OP (version 2) (version 2) ...
GCCGCCTCCATGCTCACCGCGGCCTGGCACATGTTGAAAACCGGCACCCCCTGGCATGACTTGGGAGCGGCACATTTTGACCGGGCCGATGGGGCTAAAACCGCCAACCGCCTGTTACAGCGATTCCAGCAAATCGGCTACCAAGTCACCATCACGACCGCTCCCGCCAGCTAAGTTTCACTTCAGACACCCCGCAGGGTGTCTGACACCTTTGGTTCAATGGCACATCCCCGCGACTACGCGTCGCCGGCAGCCTACATCCCTTCCCAGTGCGGCCCGGGCACGTGGATGTCGAACAATTCCAGCACGCGCGCCACGGTGTGGTCGACCATCTGCTCGATGGATTCGGGCCGGTGGTAGAACGCCGGCAGCGGCGGGAAAATGATGCCGCCCATTTCGGTCACGGCGGTCATGTTGCGCAGATGCGCCAGGTTGAAGGGCGTTTCGCGCACCATCAGCACCAGCCGGCGGCGTTCCTTCAAGGTAACGTCGGCCGCGCGGGTGATCAGGTTGTCGGACAGGCCATGCGCCACGGCCGCCAGCGTGCGCATCGAGCACGGCACGATCACCATGCCGGCCGTCTGGAATGCCCCGCTGGCCAGGGTGGCGCCCACGTCGCGCACGCTGTGCACGTGGTCGGCCAGCGCCTGGACATCATGGCGGCCGATATCCAGTTCGTGCTTGATGTTCAGCACGCCGGAAGCGGACACCACCAAGTGCGACTCGACGTCGTCGACCCCGCGCAGCGCCTGCAGCAGGCGCACCGCGTACAGGGCGCCGGTGGCGCCCGTGATGCCGACGACCAGCCGCTGCACAGGCGTCATGCGGTGGTGGCGCCGGCCGTTTCCAGCAGCGTCTTGAGCTCGCCGCTGGTGTGCATCTCGGTCATGATGTCCGAGCCGCCGATGAATTCGCCGCTGACATACAGCTGCGGAATCGTGGGCCAACTGGAGTATTCCTTGATGCCCTGGCGCACTTCGTCGTCTTCCAGCACGTTGACCGTGACCAGCTTCTTGACGCCACAGTCTTTCAGGATCTGGATGGCGCGGCCCGAAAAACCGCACTGCGGGAACTGGGCGGTGCCCTTCATGAACAGCACGACAGGGTGTTGGGTGACGGTGTCGCGGATGAATTCTTGCACGTCGCTCATGGTGGTCTCACAAACAGGAAAAGCGATAAAAGCGGAATGAACCCATTATAGGGACCCGCCGGAAATCCGCTCGATTCCGGACAGGTCGCACAAGCTGGATACTTGATTGAACCCGGCATTGGCCAGCAACTGCCGTACCGCGGCGGCCTGGTCCCAGCCGTGCTCGACCCAGAGCGCCCCGCCGGGGCGCAGCCGGGCGGCCGCCCCGGCCACGATAATGGCCAGGTCGCGCAGCCCGTCGGCGCCGTCGGTCAGGGCCCCGCGCGGCTCGAAACGCAGGTCGCCGCGCGCCAGGTGTTCGTCGTCGCGGGCGATATACGGCGGGTTGGACACGATCAGGTCGTAGCGTGCGCGCGCCGGCAGCGCGTCGTACCAGCTGCCCTGGGCAAAATCCACTCGCGCGCCCAGCCGGGCGGCATTGCGCACCGCCACCTGCAGCGCGGCCGCGCTGGCATCGGTGGCCGTTACCGAGGCCTGCGGGGCGCCCAGCGCGATCGACACGGCGATCACGCCGCTGCCGGTGCCCAGGTCCAGCACGGCGGCCTCCGGGTGGTCGCCCAGCCACGCCAGCGCCACCTCGACCAGCAGCTCGGTTTCCGGGCGCGGGATCAGCACGTCGGGCGTCACGGCGAAATCGTGCCCCATGAACTCGCGGTGGCCCACCAGGTAGGCCATGGGCTCGCCCGCCAGGCGGCGCGTGGCCAGGGCCTGGTACTGCTGGGCCTGCCAGGGCTCGATGGGGTCGGTATCGTGCGCCAGCATCCAGGCGCGCGGCTTCTGCAGGACGTGTTCCAGCAGCATGCGCGCCTCCAGCCGCGGCAGGCGCGGATCCCGCAAGAAAGTCTGCAGGACGGGGCGGTTCACGTCAGAGATCATCCCCCAGCGCCGCCAACTGCTCGGCCTGGTGTTCGGCGATCAGGGCGCCGGTCAGTTCTTCCAGGTCGCCTTCCATGATCTGCTGCAGCTTGTACAGCGTCAGGTTGATGCGATGATCGGTCACCCGGCCCTGGGGAAAGTTGTAAGTGCGGATACGCTCGGACCGGTCGCCCGAGCCCACCAGGCTCTTGCGCTCGGCGGCTTCCTTGCTTTGGCGTTCGCGCAGCTCGCGGTCTTTCAGGCGCGCGGCCAGCACCTGCATGGCCTTGTCTTTATTGCGGTGCTGCGAACGGTCGTCCTGGCATTCCACCACCAGGCCGGTGGGCAGGTGCGTGATGCGCACCGCCGAATCGGTCTTGTTGATGTGCTGGCCGCCCGCGCCGCTGGCGCGGAAAGTATCGATGCGCAGGTCGGACGGGTTGATGACGATCTCGCCCATGGCGTCGGCTTCGGGCATCACCGCTACCGTGCACGCCGAGGTGTGGATGCGGCCCTGGGCTTCCGTGGCCGGCACGCGCTGCACGCGGTGCGCGCCCGACTCGAACTTCAGCCGGCCATAGGCGCCGTCGCCGTCGATGCGCGCGATCACTTCTTTATAGCCGCCCAATTCGGACGGGCTTTCCGACATGAGCTCGACGCGCCAGCCGCGCTGTTCGGCATAGCGCGAATACATGCGCAGCAGGTCGCCCGAGAACAGCGCGCTTTCGTCGCCGCCCGTGCCCGCGCGGATTTCCAGGAACAGGCTGCGGCCGTCGTTGGGGTCGCGCGGTAGCAGCAACACCTGCAGTTCGCCTTCGAGCGTTTCCAGGCGTTCCTTGGCGGTCTTGATTTCGTCTTCGGCCATCGCCTTCATGTCGGGGTCGGCCAGCATTTCCTGGGCGGTGGCCAGGTCTTCCTCGGTGCGGGCGAACTGGCTGTACGCCAGCACCACGGGTTCCAGCTCGGCCCGTTCGCGCGACAACTTGCGAAAGCGTTCCATGTCGGCAGCGGTCTCGGGCTCGGCCAGCAGGGCGTCGACCTCGATCAGGCGGTGGGACAGCTGTTCCAGCCGGCTGCGCATGGAAGATTTCATAAGGGATACCTGAAAGACGTAATGCGGATTAGCGAAATGCGGGCGCCCGGAAAGCGAACGCCCGCCAGGACGGCGGGCATTGCGGCAGCAGCGCTAACGACGCGAATCGCGGCCCGGGAACAGGCGCGGCATCCAGGCGAGCAGTTGCTTGCGCTCGTCGCCTTCGCTGCGGTTCAGCGCCGCCAGCGGGCCGTGCAGGTACTTCTGGGTCAGCCCGTGCGCCAGCTGGTCCAGCACGGCTTCGGGCGATTCGCCCCGCGCCAGCAGGCGGCGGGCGCGCTCGAGTTCGGCGGCGCGCACGTCTTCGGCGGCCTGGTGCAGGTCGCGGATGACGGGCACCACTTCGCGCGATTGCATCCAGTGCATGAAACCCTGGACGCGCGTTTCGATGATGGCTTCAGCCTGCACCACCGCCGCGCGGCGGGCATCGGTGCCGCTTTGCACCAGGCGGCCCAGGTCGTCGACCGAATACAGGTAGACGTCGTCCAGGCGGCCGACTTCGGGTTCGATGTCGCGCGGCACGGCCAGGTCGATCATGACCATGGGGCGGTGGCGGCGCTGGCGGGTGGCGCGCTCGACCAGGCCCAGGCCCAGGATGGGCAGGGAACTGGCCGTACAGGACACGATGACGTCGAATTCGGCCAGGCGCTCGGGCAGGTCGGCCAGCTTCATGGTGCTGGCCGAGAACCGCCCCGCCAGCGTTTCGGCGCGTTCGGCGGTACGGTTCGCCACCACCATGCTGCGCGGGCGCTGCGCGGCGAAGTGCGTGGCGCAGAGCTCGATCATTTCGCCGGCGCCGATGAACAGCGTGCGGGCCTGGTCCAGGTTGCCGAACACGCGCTCGGCCAGCCGAACAGCAGCGGCCGCCATGGACACGGAATGCGCGCCGATGGCGGTTTGCGACCGGACTTCCTTGGCGACCGAGAACGTGCGCTGGAACAATTGGTGCAGCAGCGTGCCCAGCGAGCCGGCTTCGCCCGCGGCACGCACCGCGTCTTTCATCTGGCCCAGGATCTGCGGTTCGCCCAGCACCATGGAATCGAGCCCGCTGGCCACGCGGAAAGCGTGACGCACGGCGTCGTCTTGCTGGTGGCGATACAAGTGCGGGCTGAGCGCGCCGGCTTCGATGCGGTTGTGATCGGCCAGCCACGCCGGCAGGTGTTCGGCCGCCTGCGCTTCGGCGGCGCAATAGACTTCGGTGCGATTACAGGTGGACAGGATGGCCGCTTCGCGCACCGCCCCGCCAAACGCCGAGCGCAGGCCTTCCAGTGCGGGCCGAACCAGGTCGACCGGCATGGAAACACGTTCGCGCACCGAGACGGGCGCGGAAGTGTGATTCAGACCGAAAGCAAGAACGGCGACGGACATGGAGACATGCAAGATGCGCCGCCGGGCAGACGACGGCGCATTTGTAACATTGGGTTGGTGAAAATTATACCTCTGCGGGTAATCCCGAGGGTAGGGGTGGCAAGCCGGTATTTGCCGGGCGCCCCTGCACTGATCAAGAAAATCGTGTATAGTTGCGGACTTCGTTGGCCTGGTAGCTCAGTTGGTAGAGCAGCGGATTGAAAATCCGCGTGTCGGTGGTTCGATTCCGCCCCAGGCCACCAGAAAACGTAGAAAAACACTTAGCCCCGCACACCGTGCTGGGCTTTTTGTTTGTCTGTCGCTTTTCTGCCGTTCCTATTGGTGGACGGGTGCGCTTGACTACGGTGCAGCAGCACTTGTAACCGCATCACCTGGGCTGAAAGCGGCGACCAGCACCCGCGTCGGGTGCCGGCCGGTTCTTGGATGAACACCGTTTTACGGCGATGGCCCGCGCTTACTGCGATTCAATTCCCGCATCCGCCACGACTTTCCGCCACCTTTCGACATCATCCCGGATGATGCGCTGGAAGGCCTCCGGCGTCGTATGCTGGGGAACCATGGACAGCGCAATCAGCTTCGCATGAACATCGGGCAGAGCCAGAACCTCGCCGAGCTCGCGGTTCAGGCGTTCGATGACCGGCTGGGGCGTCTGCGCCGGCGCCAGGAAACCGTACCAGACATCGACATCGAAATCCGCAAGACCCGACTCTCTGACAGTGGGAAGATCGGGAGCAAGTTTCGAACGCTCAGCGCTGGTCAGCGCGAGTATCTCCAGACGGCCCGCGTTCACCAGGGACATGGCATCGGGAAGCGCCTGGAATGAATAGCTTACTTCGCCGGTGCTGGTCGCCGGGCCGACCTGTGCGCCGCCTTTGTATGGGACGTGGGTCGCGGTAATGCCGGATTGCAGCTTGAAGAGCTCGCCGGCAACGTGAGTCGCCGACCCGACTCCGGTGGATCCGTAGGTCAGCGTATCGGGATTTGCTTTCGCCACGGCGATCAAGCCTTTTATATCCTTGATGTCGTCCGTTACCGAGCTGGTGATGGCCAGGGGCATGGTCGCGGCGAGGATGATCGGGGCGAAATCCTTGACGGGGTCGTACTGCACCTGTGAATTCAGGCTTGGCGCGATGGCATTGGGCCCCATGTTCGTGAACAGAATGGTGTGCCCGTCGGGCGCGGCGCGAGCCACGTTGGCCGAGGCGATCTGGCCGGCGGCGCCTGGCTTGTTGACGACGATCACCGGCTGCCCGAGCGATTCCGACAGCTTGTCACCGATGAGGCGCGCCATGATGTCGGTTGATCCGCCCGCGTTGTAGCCCACGACTATCTGGATCGGGCCCCCGGGCTGAATCTGCGCCTGTGCTGCGCCCGCCAGCAAAGCCACACCAAATCCAAGAAGAAAAGCTTGCTTCAGCATTGACGTCTCCATTTACGATATTTAGAATCGTATAACCTTATAAGGTATTACCTTATATATTACACGAGGACGGGAACAATGGGAGAAATCGATGCCGGAACACGAGGATCAGGTCTATGAGTAACAGACTGAAGAACAAGGTGGCGCTGGTCACCGGCGCCGGCGGCAGTATCGGCCGCGCCATCGCGCACAAGTTCGCCTCTGAGGGCGCGGCGGTGGCGTGCGTGGATATCCAGCGGGAGGCGGTCGACGCAACCACGGAGCTGATCACGGCGGCGGGAAACGCGGCGCGGGCCTATGTGGCTGATATCGGGCGGCGCCAGGAGGTGCTGGGTCTTGTCGACACCATCGCCCGCGACTTGGGCGGCCTCGATATCCTGGTGAACAGCGCCATGTGGATCCGCTACCAAGCCGTTGCGGAGGTCGACGAAGAAACGGTGGACAAGATGTTCGGCATCGGCCTGAAGGCGATGTTCTGGACGACTCAGGCGGTGCAACCTCAATTCGAACGGCGCGGCGGCGGCGCCATCATCAATCTTTCATCCATCGCCGCAATCCGCGGCTCCGAGCATCGCCTGGTGTATTGCACCGTAAAGGGCGGTGTCACCGCCATGACCCTCCAGTGCGCGGTGGAACTGGGAGCCCGCAATATCCGCGTGAATGCCATCGCGCCGGGCGCCGTGCTTCATGAAGGCTCCATCTCAAGGCTGGGCCCCGAGCTTATTCAACTGCGGCGGGACACCACGCCTTTGGGGCGGCTGCCGGAGGCGGATGACATCGCATCGACGGCGCTGTTCCTGGCCAGCGACGAAAGCAAGCTCGTGACGGGGGAATTGATCTGTGTGGATGGCGGCCGCCGCATCGTATCCTGAGGCGCGGCGCCGCATGAGCGGCGCCGGGGCGCTGGCCCGGGCGCCGCGTCGGAAAACCGGCTTACAGCCCCAGTTCCGCGCGCAGTGCGTACAGCGGGTCGGAAACATCCCGGCGCCCCGCCAGCCACCCCTCCTTGGGCGCGGGCGCATCATCCGGGACATCGACAATCTGCTTCCAGTCCTGAATCAGATTGCGCTGCGCAATCCGCCATTCGCCATTGCGCCGTTCAAATTTGTCCACATAGCGCGAGCAGGTGAACAGATCGGCCGCGCGCCCATCCGAGCCCGCCGCGCCCCCTGAAAGCTGGGCAAGATTGGCTTTTGCGTCCGCCGGATAACGCTGCACGGTGCGGACATAGGTTTCGACCAGCGCCACGTCGTCCCTGGCAAATTCGATCAGGATATTGCTGATCTGGTGCATGGAAAAAGGGATCTTGGCGTGCCGCTCGCGTATCCACGCCACCAGCCCGTCAACGTCGCCGTTGAACGGGCCATGGCGGTCGACGGCATCCGGATGGAACACCGCGCGGATCCCATCGTAATCCAGCCGGTCGACCGCCCGGCACCAGCGGTACATCACATCCTGAATTTGCATCCTGTCGGCGATTTTTTCCGGCGAATAGGTATTCTCCACTTTCCTGTCCTTTTAATGTCTTCAATGGTTTATTGAACCCGCCGCAATCGGCGGGTTCAACGGGCGCCCCTTCAATATTCCCTTCCGGCCCGGCCAGTTCAGGGTGATCGCCAGCCAGCCGCTCAGGTATGGGCCATCGATACCGCTGACGGCCGGGAATCCGCCGCCAGCCCCGCCAGTAGCTTCGTCAGCTCGCGCACATCATCCATTTGTTCGATATTCATGACGGCATGAATAACCGAATCGACCAAGTCCGCGCGCTGATCCGATTCCCGCGTACCCGCCATCACCAGTTGACGGAACTTCGAGATGATTTCATCGTCGCCGAATACCGGCGCGCCCTCCCAGCTGTCGCCCAGGGCGAAATCCGAAGAGGCCGTCAAGCGCCGGCCCCCGGCATTGATGACCGCGCTGGACGGCACTTTCAACACGCCCTCTTCCAGCCCCCAGGTATCGGGATCAAAGCCCCGCTCGTCATTCGCCAAGCGGATGCGGGCGCGCATGGACGCGGCGGCGGCGCCCGACAGGCTTTCTTCGGTGAACCACGCCGGGCCGGGCGGAACACCCAGCGCCACCATGGCGGCGGCATGCGCGAAACTGAAGGTGGCCGCCACCAGGTTGGGGGGATTGCCCTGCGAACCGAAGCGCGGGTAGGGAATCATCGGGAAGGATCGCAACTCGACGCTTTCGATATCTTCGGCACGCAGGTTGTTGTCCTTGACCAGGGCCGAGAATGCCGTCAGCGCATAATGGATCCAGCGGCAGCATGGCCAGAACTTGATGGACGTTTCCGGCAGATACCATTCCTGGCCCAGCCCGCGCAGCATGGCGTCGCGATTCAAGATCACGCCTTGAAATACCTGCGCATAACTGTCGGTATCGAAAATATCGCGCACCCCGCGCACGCCCTCGCGCGCATGCCAGGCTGCCATCAAGCCCCCCTGCGCGTTCCAGCCCGTATCGGCATATTTCATGGTCCCCAGGTTTTCATCCCGTCCCCATTGGCGCGACCAGTCCCGGCCGACCATGTACTGCGCGCAATTGCCATAGGCATCAGCAAGGGCGTTGACGCTCATGCCTTCGAGACGGGCCGTGGCCGTACAGGCGGCCAGCACACCCTGGCCCGGACCGACTAGGCCGGTCCAGCCTTTCGTGCGCCCGTTCTCGTCGACCGTGACACGGGGACTGAGGAAATTCCCCAGCCTGACGCCTGTTTCAAAGCCCATGGTGAAGGCGGTCAATAGAGATGCGCCATCCCGGCCGCCATGCTCGGCCAGCGCCAGCGCGGCCCCCAGGCTCGCCTGCGCATGATGGCCCTGCACCTTGTAGCATTCGTCGATATCCAGAATATTGCCCAGGCGCCCGTTCGCCCAGGCGGCGGACTGCACAGGCGCCTTCAAGCCGGTGCCAAGAATGGTCGCGTCGCCGTCTCCCGCCGTGGATCGAACGATATTGCACACTGCGCGCCCCTCGTCGGTCGCCAGGGCGCCGACGGCGCAGCCTATCGTGTCCAGCATCAGCAGTTTGGCCGCATGGGCGACCGGCGGCGGCATGTCCGCGAAAGAAGTCGACAGCGCGAAATCGGCAAGCTCGTTGGTGACTTTCACTTTCATTGCTCCCTTCTGATCCAGTTCAAGGCTCGCAGCAACGGCCTGTCCGATACCCGCAGCAAAATGGCGTCGCTGCCGGCCTCATGCCGCTGCGTGACCCAGCTTGGCGCGGCAATGACATCGCCACGCCCCCAGGAAAAACGCGCATCGCCGATGATGGAGGCGCCGTTTCCTTCAATGACCACATAGATTTCGTTGGGGGTTTGCCTAGCCTGCTCCCAGACTGTTTTCGCATCCAGGTGGATGGCCACCCGGTCGAAGGTGTCCACCATGCCCTCGCCCAGCTCCAGCATGCGCACACCCTGTTCCGATTCGGGCTGGCCGAGCAGGCGCGGCTTATAGTCGCTGTAGGCGAAGCGCATGGGGCTGTCCGCCGCGACGATCTCTGTTTTCTCGACGGCGTCGGGATGATGTTCAAAAAACATCGGCCCCAGCAAATGCACGGTGGGCGCATCCAGGATATCGATCCAGTAGGCGTTCGTGCCGCTGCGATTATCGTGACCGTGGTAGTGCCAGTTGGGCGTGAGCAGAACATCACCCGGCTCCATGGGTACGTTGGCGCCGGACACGATGGTATAGGCCGGCGAAGTCGACTCCACGATGATGCGCATGGCATTGGGGGTGTGGCGATGGCTGCGGGCCTTTTCACCGGCCTTGACCATCTGGTAGGCCGCCACCATGGTGGTCACGGTGGGGTATTCGTTGCCCTGTTTCGGATTCGCCAGAATGAGATTGCGCCGTTCGGCCCATTCCGTACCCACCAGCCTGCCGGCCGCATGCAAGGCGGCGCGCGCATCCGCGTACCGCCAATGCGCCGGTACGAAATCCTGCTTGGGCTGCGGATAAAGCGACGGCGTGGGCTTGCTCCAGCCATTCTTCACCTTGATGTCTTCCAGCAGCGTATGGAGCTCGTCGAGGCTTTGCGCGGCTTCAAAATCCGGCGCAACAGTATCTTGAGTCATGTCTTTTCCTTGCTCCGTGCTATTCGGGCTTGACGCCGGCGGCCTGAACCATGGCCTGCGTCAGCCTCACGTCTTTCTGGATGGCCTCGGCCAGCGCATCGGGGCCGCCCGCGACGAGATTCAGTCCGCGAGGGGCGAGGTATTGCGCAATAAACTCGGGGTTTTTCAGAATATCCGCGACGTCTTCCGATATCTTGCCGACGATGGGCCGCGGCGTTCCCCCCGGCGCGAACAAGGCATACCAGACCTGGGCCTGCAGGTCGGGATAGCCTGCCTCCGTCGTGGTCGGCACATCCGGGAAAACCGGCGAACGATGTTCGCCGGCGATGGCGATGGGCCGGATGCGGCCGGCTTCTATCAGCGGCCCGGCGACGTTGGCACTGCCCACTCCGAACTGGATTTCCCCGCCCGCCAGGCCGGTGAGCATGGGGGCAACACCCTTGTAGGGCACATGGATCAGGTCTATGCCCTTGTTGTGCTTCAAGGTTTCATACAGCAGATGCGGCTGGCTACCATTGCCGAACGAACCAAAGGCGAACGGCGGGTTTTTCGCGGGCGCCTGCTCCACGAGATCTCGCAGGGAATTCACCGGCACCTTGGCGTTGACGAGCAGCATCTGATCGCTGCTCGTCATGAGCGAAACCGGCGCAAAGTCCTTATCCGGATCATAGGGCAGGTTCTTGAACAGAAAACGGTTGGAGGTCACGGTCTGGTTGATCGTGGCGAGCAGCGTATAGCCATCGGCCGGCGCGCCCGCGACCGCCTGGGCGCCGATCACGGATGCGGCCCCCAGCTTATTCTCTACGACCACCCGCTGGCCCCATTTCGTGTCCAGCCCGGCGGCAACCGCCCTGATGATGGTATCCACGCCCCCGCCAGGCGGGAACGGCACGATTATGTGCACGGGTTTGGATGGAAAGTTTTCAGCCGTCCCCGCCTCCTGGGCGGCAAGATGCGTCCCGAAACAAAGCGTCGACGCCGCCAGAATTCCTGCTATTCGCATCATGGTGTCCTAAAACCGTTTCGGCGCATATTCGGCCGCTTCCCGCACATCCACAGCCAGCGTGCCGATTTTCTCTATCGTCATGCGTACCCGGTCTCCGGGCACGACCGGCCCCACCCCTTCGGGTGTCCCCGTCGCAATGACATCGCCGGGCTGCAGGGTCATGACGGACGAGGCCCACTCGATCAGACCGGGAACGTCCAGGATCAGCGCGCTTGTGTTCGAGTCCTGGCGCAACTCGTCGTTGACCCAGAGCCGGTTGTCAAGATTGCCCGGATCGGGTATTTCGTCCCGGGTGACGATATAGGGGCCCATCGATGTGAAGGTGTCGAAGGATTTCCGGGCGACGCGCTCCTCCTCGCCCACGCCGGGCTCCATGCGCATGGTCATGTCTATCAGGCAGGTATAGCCGAACACGTAATCAAGCGCCTGGTCGCGCGGCACATGGCGGGCCCGCTTGCCGACAATGACCGCCAGCTCGGATTCGTGGTCAAACCGGCGGCTGGAACCTTTGGGAAGAACGATGCCGTCGGCGGGCCCGCTGACCGAAGACGAGGCCTTGAGGAAAAAACCGCGCTCTATCGCCGACGAGTTTCCGCTTACCGAGCGTTTGCCCAGCTCGCCGATATGCTTGCGATAGTTGACCGGTGCTGCCACCACATGCAGGGGGAAGGGGCTGGGCGCGCGCAGCGCCACCGTTTCGAGGGGTATGCCCCGGGCGCCGCGCCGCGCGGCCAGAATATCGCCCTGACGCTGCTCCCACTGGTCGATCAGCCGCGACATGTAGACTGGCGGAAAAGCCGGGCCCGCATCGGGTACCGCTTGCGTGACGTCATAAATAAGCTCGTCTTCCACGAGCCCGACCCGATGGTCATTGAAAATTGCAATCTTCATTTCAGTGAAACCAAAAACAGATTAAATGGCAGCGGCCCGGCCCATGCCGGCCGCCTGGCTGGCGGCCACCGTCCCCAAAGCATGGCTTGCGGCCAGCCGGCCGAAAACACATCCCTTGGCCAAAGACGAACCGCTCATGTAAGACTCGCCATGGAAGCCGCCCATGATCTCGCCCGTGGCGTAGAGCCCGCGTATGGGCTCGTCGTAAACGTTCAGCACCCGGGCGTTTTCATCAGTGTGCAGGCCGCAGTAAGTCGAAGTGAGCCCGGTGGTGCATGGATAGCCGTAAAAAGGGCCGTTGATGATGGGGGTCGGCTTGCCATAGCCGGTGCTGAGCGATGTGCGGCCCTGCTCGTCCTCCTGCAGCCCTGCGCATGCGCGGTTGTAGCTTTCAATGGTTTCCGCCAGCGCGCCGGCATCCACGCCGAGCATGCCCGCCAGCTCGGGAATCGTATCGGCGCGCTTGATCATGCCGGCTTCCAGCGCCGCGCGGAAATTCACCACCGTCGGCAGGGGAGCGGATTGATCCATCACCGTTTGGTCGAATATCTGAAAACCCATTGCTTCGGGCTGCTGGAGGCAGCGGTCGCCGATATCCTTGTAGGAGATGGATTCATTGGCGAAACGCCTGCCCAGCTTGTTCACGACAATGGCGCCGCGGTACATGGCCGACACCAGTCTTGGAACGCTGTCTTCGATGGCGCGGTCGGGCGCGATATAAGGCGCGCCAAAAGTGCCCTTGACCGTGGCCATGTCGCGCAGATCCGCTCCCAGCGCCCATGCCATGCGCAGGCCATCGCCGGTGTTGCCATAGCCGCCCATGGGCCGGGCGTCGCGCAAATGCGGGACAAACCGCTCGACCAGCTCGGCGGATCTTGAAAACCCGCCGGTCGCCAACACGACGCCGCATCGGGACGCGATGGTTTCACCGGAATCCAGGACGACGCCGGTGACCGTCAGTTCATCGCCTTCGCCCTGTGTCCGGAGGCGATGTACGGGCGCGTCGGCACGAAAGGTCACGCCAGAGCGCAAGCAGTTCTCGTGCAAGGTCTCCAGCACCTCCACCGGATCCACATTGTGATTACGGGGAACGGACTGGCTGCCGCTGAGCGTGACCTTGTCGAACACAATCCCCAGGCTCTGCAACCATTCATAGGCCTCATACTGCTTCTGTGCGTAGGTGTGAACCAGATTGCGGTCGTTGCGATACTTGCCGGCCTTCATCAGATCTTCCTCAAGCAGCTGCGCGCTATCCGGAATGTCGTTGTCCTTTTGCACCTTGGTGCCGGCAAAGGCAAATGCGCCGCCACACATGCGGGAGCTTCCGCCGTATTGTCCGGTTTTCTCCAGCAACAGCACACGGCCGCCAAGCCGGGCGGCTTCCAGCGCCGCGCTGTGGCCGGCCATGCCCGCCCCCACAACAATCAGGTCGAAGCCGTGCTCTGAAACGTTCATCAAGAACTCCTGTTGGATGTGTGTTGTTTATCTTCAATGTCCGGTGACTCGCGCGATCAGATGGTCTGCATCCCCGGGAATGGCGTCTCCCCGCCAGGCGACATGGCCGTCGGGACGCACAAGCACATAAGGCTTCTCATACGCCTGGACAAGCGCCGGCGTTTCCATCACATGAATGACAAAAGGCACCTTCCCGCGCGCCGCCGCGTCCGCGAGGCGCCGCGCCTCGCCGGCTCCCGCGCTCGTCGCCATCAGCACGTAGCCGCGCCCGAAAAGATCGAGCGACGAACGCCCGTCTTGCAGCCAGACGTGCGGCGCGCGGCAGCCGGGGCGCGTGCCTGGCCGGTAATTGACGGCGTCCAGGAACTCCGCCTGATTCTCGTCCTCCCGCTCCGGCTCGGCATAGACGCAGACGGGCGAATCCAGATACCGGTTGCCCAGGTGCATATTCTTGGAGAACCACTCTTTCTTGAGGCCTTCGCTCAGCTCGCGGCCCACCCGGCGGCGCGCCTCGTCTCCTTCGGGCCCGTCAATGAAAATATCCTGGGTGTGGCCGACCTTCTGCATGACTTCCAGGTTACTGGTGGAGAAGCGGGTGATCCGGTGAGCGACGGGGCGGCGCTCCACTTCATAGGACTCCAGCAGGCGCTTGCCGCCCCAGCCCCGCAGGCAGGCGGACAGCTTCCAGGAAAGATCCACAGCGTCGCCAATGCCGGTGTTCATGCCAAGGCCGCCCGTGGGAGAGGTCAGATGGCAGGCGTCGCCCGCGATATACACCCTGCCTTCCCCATAGCCGTCCGCCACCAGCTCCATGCGCGTCCAGCGCAGGATGCTCAGGATTTCCAGGGGGAACGGCTTGCCCATGGCCTGATGCGCGAAGGCCTTGAGCTCATCCTCCGTGTAGTCATGCTGCTCCACGGCATTGCCGATGATGGACATGCGCCATTCATCGTTGCCATTGATCGCCACAATGGTCGCCCACACGCCTTTGGCGCCGACGAACATATAGCGATAGCCCGGCGTCTTGTCATGCAGCGCATTGAATTCCGGACATTTGAAGATGACATTGGTCGTGTGCGTCAGCACGCCCCTGCCCTGCATGCCTATGCCCAGACCTTCGCGCACGGTGCTGCGCCCGCCGTCGCACCCAACGAGAAACTTCGAGCGGACAGTCAGTTCCTTCCGGGATTCCACATCCAGCACGCGGGAGCTCACCCCGTTCTCGTCCTGCTTGAAGTCCAGGAGCTTATGCCCATAGCGCAGGGTAACCGTCTCGTGCGAACGCGCAAAGGATTGCAGGATGGGGTCAAACATATTCTGCGGGCAGCGTTCGCGCTTCTGCGGGCTTTCCGGCGGCGGAACATCGTCCAGCATGCTCGGCATGGGCTGACGGCCTAGCTCGTGGCCGGTCAGCGTCGTCAGGTAGACGTTATCCTGCGGATAGGCGCGGTTGTACGCGCTGGATTCCACATTCTTCACTATCCCCCAGCGCCGGCAGAACTCCATGGTGCGCACGCCCACGCCATCCATCTTGGCCTGCACGACACGCCCATCGCCGCGCTCAATCAGCATGCAATCATGGCCTCTCCAGCCGAGGTCGCCCGCCAGGGCAAGACCCACCGGGCCGCCGCCCACCACCAGAACCTCTGTTTCCACCACTTCCATTACCAATTTCCCACGTTAAAACATGTTTTCCAAGCGATTCAGCCTTCTTCATGCGGCGCGCTTGCAGGATTCCGACGAAATATGCTCTCCCGCTCTCAAGCCGGTCGTCGCGGCCTTGCTCAAGCCACCGACGTAGCCGATGCTCTGCCCGCCTTCCAGGCCGCCACTGGCGCCGCCGACGGCATATAAGCCGGGAAATACGGAACCGTCGCCCTTGAGGGCGCGCGACCATTCATCGATGGCCACGCCACCCATGGTGTATGTCAGGCCGGCGCACACGGGGACGCCATAGAAAGGCCCGGTCTTGATGGGTTCGGGTTTATGCGTCGACGTCCGGCGCGCCGGACGCAATGATGAAAAATCGCTGCGCTCGACGGCTTGGTTATAAGTGGCCACCGTGTCTTCCAGCGCGCCGGCATCGATGCCCAGCTTCTGCGCCAGCGCGGCCACGGTGTCCGCGCGATGTATCGTCCCGCCCAGCTTTTCCATATGCGGATTCGGCGGGTAGAACCGCGACGTACCCTGGTTTTCCCAGAGCGGCTGGTCGAAGATGACGACCGCCGACAGCGGATCGGCCAGCGCCGCGATCTGGTTGGCGATATAGACCCCACCCCGGCCTTCGTCGGCGAAGCGCCTGCCGCCGGCATCGACCACCAGCGCCGCCGTCGCGATATTGTCCAGCCACGGCAGCGGCCAGAGCTTGTCGTTGTGCAAGGCGTCCCGGCTCAGGACGTGACCATAGAACCCCACGAGTTCGGACAGCCTGGCGCCGGCGCGGCGGGCCATTTTCAGGCCATCGCCCCAGCCCGACCGCGCATTGCGCTGCAGGACTTTATCCGGGTCGGGCGTGATGCTTTCCCGTATCAGTTCGTGATTGCATTGAAAACCGCCGTCCGCGATCACGACATTACGCGCCCGCACGACAAACTCGCCTTCGGAAGACTCGCCGGCCACCCCCGCACAGGCACCGTCTTCCACGATCAATTCAAGCGCCCGATGATGGCGCCTGATCGAGCCGCCCGCCTGTTCGAACCGCTTGCCCAAGGTGCGCAGCAGCACATCGCCGCCGCGTCCGCGCCAATCGGCGCCCACCCGCTGAAGCGACGGTGGGGACAACACGAAATTATGGTGAGGTTCGGAGCCGCCCTTGATGAAGCGTATTCCATGGCTCTGCAGCCACTTGACGGCCCGGCGCGCATCCTCGGCAACGGCCCGGGAAAGCCCCGGGTGCGCCGCGCCTTCGGTGGCAGCCTGGATACGGCCGTCCAGTTCGCCGGCGGGCAGCTGTATATCGCTCAAGCACACATGGAAAGCGCCCCCGGTGATGCGGGTATTGCACATGTATTCCTGTTCGGCGCCTCTTTCCAGCACCACCACGGCCAAGCCGTCTTCGGCGGCGCGCAACGCGGCGCTCAAACCCGCCAGCCCCGCCCCGATCACACACACATCGACGTTATTCATGTTTCACCTGGGCATCAAGGTTTCAGCAACGAGATCGACAACTTCTATCGCGGCTTTCAGGATGAAATAGACGCCCGCCGCCGCCAGCACGGCCAGCACATAGAACTCGGCCGCACCCGTGCGAAAGCCGCACCATGCCATCCCGATGAGCATGAACAAAGCGCCGCCGCCGGTAATCAGGCTCCGGTGTTCGAGTATGGTCATCAAAGTCGAGTAGCGCGTCGACTGGCTGTCTGCTTCGCCCATCCGAATCCGCTCCAATCAGGTCATGTCTTAGAATGCTCAAAAGTATATACCCATAAGGTCACACCTTTAAAATAAGGCTTTCCCTAGTTGACCTGGAGGCATTTTTATCATAATGTCATATGGTAAGACCTTTATAAGTGTAAGTACGGTGAACGGGCTGGACGTCCGTCCCGGATGCAACCGCCCACCACCCCTGGAGCATTCATGCGTGCAGCTTTAATGGAAGACTATCTTGACCATGCCAGAAACCTGGACTGCGTCATCGAACTGGGCAAGCGCGTCGACCTGACGATACACACAACGAAGGCGGCCTCGTTCCAGGATCTGGCGCAACGCCTTGCAGGCGTCGAAGCCGTCGTCACGATACGCGATCGCGTCATGTTCACGGCGCAATTGCTGGAAACACTGCCCGATCTGAAAGTCATCTCAGTATGCGGCCCCAGGCTGCATCCGCATATCGACGTCGCAGCCGCGCAAGCTTCGGGCATAGCGGTTCTGGCGCCAGCCGCGTCCGATTCTCCCGCCGTCGTCCACCGGGCCACCGCCGAGATGGCCTTGGCCTTGATTCTGGGTCTTGCAAAAAACAGCCTGGACAATCACCTGAACATACAGAGCGGCCAGTGGCAGACCCATGTGGGCAAGGGACTCTCGGGGAAGAACCTTGGAATTGTCGGGCTTGGCAAGATCGGCGGATCGGTCGCCGCCATCGGCAAGGCCATGAACATGAACGTTCTTGCCTGGAGCCCGAACCTTACACAGGAAAAGGCGAACGCCGCGGGCGCGCGGGCCGTGTCCTTCGATACGCTTGTCGAAGATTCCGACATCGTCACCCTGCATGCCAACGCCACCAGCGAAAGCGCGAATCTGTTTGGCCGCCCGGAGTTCGAACGCATGCGCCGGCACGCACTGCTGGTCAATACCTCACGGGCCGCGCTCATTGATGAAATGGCGCTCAAGCATGCGCTCGATGAAGGCAAGATCGCGGGTGCCGGCCTGGATGTCTACTGGCAGGAACCATTGCCCGCCGACCATTGGCTGCGACGGCATCCGAAGGTGCTGCTCCAGCCCCATCTGGGTGGCTTCACCGAAGAAGGCTACGAATGGCTGATACAGCCCGCGGTGGCCAATCTGATGAATTACCTGGATCAACTCGACAAACAAGGCGGCATGCGGCGCCCCTGAAGCGGAGACAATGCGCATGAAAACCATGAGATGCATCAGGATCGAACAATACGGCGGCCCCGAGACGCTGCGGCACCTGAGCATTCCGATTCCCTCCCCAAGAGAAGACGAAGTGCTAGTACGCCTGCGTTACGCCGGCGTAAATTTCATGGACGTACACACGCGCCAGGGAAAATATGCCAGCTCCGCCACCTATAAAGTGGGGCTACCCTGCACCCTGGGCATGGAGGGCGCCGGCGAGGTGGTCAGTGTCGGAGACAAAGTGGCCGCACTGGTTCCCGGAGACCGGGTTGCCTGGTGCATCTCATGGGGAAGCTACGCGGAATATGCCGTTGTGCCCGCATCGCGCCTCGCGAAACTGCCGGCGGGCCTGGGGTTCGACATGGCCGCCGCCGCCATGTTCCATGGATGTACCGCGCACTACCTGGCTCACGATGTCGCGCGGCTGGGGCCAGATACGCACTGCGCCATTCTGGCGGCCTCTGGGGGAATCGGGCAGCTCCTGATCCAGCTGGCCAAACGCGCGGGCGCCCGCGTCACCGCCGTGACCAGTACGCCGGAGAAAGCGGCAATCGCAAAAGCCCGGGGAGCCGACCGGGTATGCCTCTACCAGGACGGCGGCTTCGTCCACGACATTCGGGAGGACACGCACGGCGCCGGCGCCGACGTTGTCTTCGACCCCCTGGGCCAAGCCACTTTGCGGCACAGTTTTCAAGCCACACGCAAACGCGGCCTGGTCGTCAACTTCGGTGCCGTGTCCGGCCCGCTCAATAATCTGGATCCCCTGGAACTCGGCGAAGCGGGTTCACTGTTCCTGACCCGGCCACGGCTGGCGGACTACCTCTCTTCCCAGCAAACAACTCAGCGGCGAGCCGATGACGTTTTCGGCGCGATCCTGGGCGGCGAACTCGATATCCATATCGGTGCGCACTACGCGCCGGCGGAGGTGGAACGCGCCCATGCCGCGCTTGAGTCGCGCACCACCCTTGCCAAACCATTATTGGACATCGGGCGATTCTAGGAGAACTCTGGACAAGCCGCCGCGCCGCATGCGGCGCGGACGTGCTCAAACAAGACACCACGCCTCGCCATAACGACCTGCGTGAAACACGGTGTCCCGTCCAGAATCATTCCACCGGAATATTGTGTTCCTTGACCAGGTTGCGGGTCTGGTTCAGGCCGGCTGACACCAGGTCGCCCAGCTCCTTCGGCGTGCTCGTCACCGGTAAAACCCCATTCGCTTTGAACACGGCTTCGACCTCGGGGTCTCGCAAGGCCTGCGAAAAGGCATCGTTCAGCCTAGCGATGATTTTTTGATCGGTGCCCGCCGGCGCGAATACCCCCCACCATGCTTTTGCCGTATAGCCCGGCAGGGTGTCCGCGATCGGCGGCACGCCCGGCAGCAGGGGATAAGCCTGCTCTGAGCCCACGCCCAATATCTTCAGCTTGCCCGCCTTGACGTTTTCCGTGAGCGCCGTTGAAGAAGTATTCAGTACCAGCCTGGTATGCCCGCCCAATGCCGCGGTCAGCGCCGGCCCCTGGCCCCCATAAGGAATCTGCACCAGATTGATGCCCGCCGAACCGGCCAAAGCATAGGCGCCCAGCTTGACGCTCGAACCCGTCACGGCAAGATCGACGCCGTGCTTCCGGGTCTTTCCATAGCTGATCAGCTCCGCAACGCTGTTCGCGGGAAAGCTCGGGTGGGCGAACAGGATGAGCGGCGATTCCCCCACCAGCGCAACCGGCTCGAACGCGGTGAGCGGATCGTAGGGCACGTTGCTGTTGAGTACCGGCGACTCCGTCAGGGAGCCCTGGGTTGTCAGCACCAGCGTATAGCCATCGGGCTTGGCCCGGCCGACCTCCGCCGTCCCCACCACGCCCAAGGCGCCCGGCTTGTTCTCGATGATCAACGGCTGGCCCAGCGTGACGGACAGCGGTTTCGACAAGGCCCGCGCCATGACGTCGCTGGTGCCCCCGGCCGCGAAATTGACTACCAGGCGTACCGGCTGCTCCGGGTATTCCTTGGCCTGGGCGGCGCTTGCGCTGAACATCGCCGGAAAAGCCAGCATGGTGACCGCGAGAACATGAAACCGGCGCCTGAGAATCTTCATGGTTGTCTCCTAGTGTGATTCCGACTGTGAAAATTGACACTTATATATTTTACGTATAAGTTATTATGGTCATACCTTAATAAACATGTCAAGCTGGATCCGGAGGAGGCAACATGGCAGAAACCCGTTCTGTTCTTATCACTGGCGCGGCAAGCGGTATTGGCCTGGCGATCGCGCGCGAATTCGCGAATCGCGGCCATCGGCTTCTATTGACCGACGTCAACGAAAACATCCACGCCATCGCACAAGGCCTATCGGCCGATGATGCGCCCTGCCACGCCTACGTGGCGGATCTGGCAGACGAACAGGCGGTTCTGGAACTGGCCGCACACGCCAAGGAACGGCTGTCGGGCTGCGATATCCTGATCAACAGCGCCGGCATATCCCCCAAGAGCCGGGGCGAAGCCGCACAGCCCACGGACATCCCTCTGGCTGAGTGGCGGCAAGTCCTGGAAATCAATCTGACGACCCCCTTTATTCTTTGCCGCGAACTGATCGCCTCCATGCGGGCCAGACGATTCGGGCGGATCATAAATATCGCTTCGCGCGCCGGCCGCACTTACGTTGCCCCCACCGGGGCGCATTACGCCGCATCCAAGGCGGGCCTGCTGGGCATGACAAGGCAATTCGCCGGCATCTATGCCCCTTTTGGCATTACCGCCAATTGCATTGCCCCCGGCCGGATCGAAACCCCACTCTCCAGCCTGTCCTCGGCCGCCATCATCGAGCATGCCAAAACGGGCATTCCCGCCCAGCGCCTGGGAAAAACCGAAGAAATCGCTTGCGTTGCCTACTTTCTTGCCAGCGAAAGCGCCGCCTACATCACCGGAACCTGCATTGATGTGAACGGCGGCGCCTTCATGGCTTGATCACCTGGGTTTGATGTCCATGGATGAAATCACTTGGGCGAACTCGCCCGCTTCAGCCTCCAGCTGAGCCTTGATCTCATCGGGGGTGTTTCCGGTGCCCGGAACCGCTCCCCCCATCTCTTTTATCTTGGAAGAGAACGCGGAGCTGCGCAGAATCTCCAGCGTGGCGCCATTCAGCTTTTCTTGTATGGTGTTCGGCACGCCCACCGGCGTGAACAAGCCGAACCACGCATCCACGCCCAGCCCGTCCACCCCCATTTCCTTCATGGTAGGCACATCGGGGTACAGCGCCGAACGTTCGTCTCCGAACACGGCCAGCGGTTTGAACATCCCGCCTTCCAGATAGGTTTTGCCATCCATGCCGGTAATCAGCCCCCACTGGACGTCGCCCGCAAGCATTGCCTGCATCGTCATCGGCGTCCCCTTGTAAGGGACATGCATGAATGAGGTTCCGGCTTTGCTGTTGAGCATCTCGGAGGCCACATGGGATAAAGACCCCACCCCCGAAGAGCCATATGCGAGGGCGTCTTCTTTTTTCCCCGCCCGCATCAGGCTGGCAAAATCGGAATATTTCGAGTTGGCCGGCGCCGCCAGCAAAAGCGGCGAGCGGAACACAATGGCAACCGGCGCAAGATCGGACAGATCATAATTAACGTTCTTGTTGATCTGCGGTATGAGCGTAATAGGCCCCGCGACGGTAAACAGCAGAGTGTACCCGTCTGGCGCGGCTCTCACCACGTTCTGCGCGCCAACGGCCCCGCCCGCGCCCGCACGGTTTTCAACGATAACCGTCTGGTTCAGTTTCTCCGACAGGCCTTCCGCCAGCAAACGGCCGACGACATCGGTCGACCCGCCTGGCGGGAAGGGTACGACCATCCTTATCGGCTTTGACGGATAATCCAGCGCCGCCAAGGCCGGCTGAAAAACAAACCCCATACCCACTGTCACAGCAACCCCGCTGAGCCAGTATTTTGCCCGATTGCGCATTCGCTTACTCCAGCATGTTTCAATAAAAGCCAGATTGGTCAAGAACATCAAATCCGGATGATCCACTCGATGCCCGGCGCTTCGGCCAGCCGTTCCAGCTGGGCGCGATAAGCATCAAGAGAAATTCCCGAACCCGGCACGCCCGATAGGCGTTCGAATTTTTCCCAGATGTCCGCTTTACTCAAAGGGTTTTGCGACGACCCTCTGGGCGCGCCGTTGAACCGCTTATCCAGCGCCCTTCCATCCGCGGCGAGAACTTCAACATTGGATTCATGATAGTGAGACAAGGCGTCGTCCTGGACGACCTCGATGGCCGCCACCAGCCGCTGGATATCCGGGCGGCTGATGAAATCACTCATGTTTTCACTGTGTTCTGGCAATATCACGTCTTCGCCCCACAGCGCCAGCGCCATGCAATACTGGCTGTGGAAACGCGCTTCGTTTGCGGTGCGTGGAGGGTGCGTTTTGGAAACCGCCGCGATGATGTATGCCGGCATGCCAACCCTGACCTTCGCCACCGTTGCCGGATCCAGCCCACCCTTGCGCAGGGCGACCAGCGTGTCGATGGCCGAATGTATATATCCGCAGCACGCATGCAGCTTTCTGCGCGGCGCACCAAGGTACCAGGTGTCGGTATCAAGGAAAGGCGCGGCGGAATAGGTCTTGGACACCGTTTTCAAATAGCCCATCCCGCCTTCCAGGATTTCCCTGGGCCCGGAAATGCCATGCTGGGCGTAGATCGCCCCCACGATGCCCGACGAAGCGGGCATGGAACCGAACAGCAGCGGCTTGATCGTTCCGCCATCCCCGAAAATGACCTCGGCGGGACACCAGCCCGCCTGGGCCATGCTGTTCGCCATGGCGTTGAGTATCCCCCGGCGATCCAGCTTCAGGAGTTTTGCGCAAGCCGCCGCCGTGCCGGCCGAACCCGCGGGGCCGACCGGCACAATGCCCACGTCGGTGTAAGGCTTCATCGTCGGGTAATAAGCGGAATAGATTCGCGACGTCACCTCTATGCCGGTCACGAGAGCTTCCAGCAGTTCGCGCCCGTTGGCTCGCGAAAATTCGGCCATAGCCAAGCTCGCGACAACATTCCCGATGCCGGAATGCCCGCAGGTCAGATCGTTCAGTTCGTAGATGTCGCCCATGTAGCCATTGACCCGCGCCGCGCCCTCTACCGACAAGCGGGATTCCGTCCCCATTACCGAAACCTCGCCGCTGCCGCCCCGCGCCAGCTCGCTGGCGAGCACCGCCAGCGCGTCGGGATGCCGGCTGCCGCTCATCACGCAGGCGACCGTGTCCGCGATAGTCAGGATCGCCTGCTCCACCACATTCTGGGGAATGCGTTCGTATCGGATGCCGTCTGCGTAGTCGGCCAGATGGTCAAGAAAAGACGTCGACATGATCGGCTGCAAGATGGTTGATGAGCGTCCATACTACTATAATATGGTACGACCTTTTATTCATGTCAGCGCTAATTGACGGCTTGAAGATTTTAAGGTAGGACAATCTGCACACACGGCAGGACGGACTGTGCAAATGGATATTTTGAAAGCGGATATGATCAAACGTCCTCAGTCATCGCACCATTGCCTATCAAGCTCGCGCCGATAATTACAGGAATCAGGGAATCTACAAATGGCAACTGTCGATATGAATGCACAACGCGCGCCGGTCACCACACCCGCGGGGGCTAAAAGCGGCCCGAATTTCTCGCCCATCAAAAGCAAACGCGCGTTTGAAGAAGTCTGCGATCAGATCCGTCGCGAGATCGCGCTGGGCACGCTCAAACCGGGCGACCGCCTCCCCCCCGAACGCGAGTTCGCCGAACAGCTAGGCGTCAGCCGTACCGCCATACGCGAGGCATTGCGCAGCCTGGAAAACGCCGGCCTGGTGGAATGCCATCAAGGCATGGGCGGCGGCGCCTTTATCTGCGAACGGGATTCCAGCGTGGTCACGCAAGCCGTCAGCGACATGGTCATGCTGGGCCAGGTGCCGTGGGACGACGTCACCGAAACCCGGATCGCCCTGACAGAACAAGCCATCCGGCTCGCCTGCCAGCGCGGCACCGAAGAAGACTTCGCCGCGATAGAAAAGGATATCGACCACATCGAGCAGCTCACCGCACAAGGGAATTTCACCCGGCGCAGCAACTATATCAACGAGTTCTACCGTTTGCTCGCAGTGGCGACCCACAATATCGTGATGCTGATGCTGCTTGAATCGCTTGCTGAATTAAGCCGCGCCTTGTTGGCACGAGTGGATCCGGTTCCCAAAAGCGATGTCATCGCCGTCCGCCGCCGTGTGCTTGAACGCATGCGGGCCAGGGATGCCGACGGCGCCGTCAAGGTACTGAGCGAGCATCTGCGCCATCTGGACGAATACCTGCGAAAACAGTCCAAGAGAACCGCTGTGGGCGGCCTGTACGAAGCCGCCAATCAATGAGGGCTTGACGACGGGCGGAGGCGCGCGCTTCGCCCGGTGGTTGCGCGCCGCGCGCAAACAGTAGCTCTCCGAGCACTCTTCGATTCCGCCCCAGCACCACGATTCGATGCCCAGCTTCCGAGCTGGGCATTTTCATTGGTGCCCCGCACACACGGCCACGCCGGCCGGCTCCCAGGGGGCTGGAGTTCCTTGGGCAACACAACGCCCTCCCCTGGGCTTGGGAATGCGCGTGCCGCAAAATGAGTATCACAGGTTCGGGTGATGTGGCGCCGCGGTCGTTTTCCGACAATGGCGGAATCGTTCACACCCGCCCGCCTTGGCGCCCGCACTGCCCTTCCCATGACGAAAAACCTATACAAGACGCTGATCCTCTCTCTGTGTGCCCTGCTCGTCTCCGGCTGCGCCATCGTTGTCCCGCCGCCGACGCAGGAAGCCATCGCCGCTTCGAAGAATAGTGAATATTGGGGCGTGTTGGGCAAGTACATCGATGCCACGTACGTCAGTGCGACCGATACCATGAGCATCACCAATCCTGGAAATGGCAGGCTGCGCATTACCGCCATCGACGGCGACTGGCCCGAGAGCGTCGAGCGGCTCGACGTCAGTCTGGGTGCGGAACCCGGAACCTACTACATCGAAGTGCTGGATGCTTTCCCCGCCTATGCCGCCCTGGTCCGTTTCGATGCCGACGGCCACATGCAGCAAATCGAGGGAAATCTGGGGCAGCATTACTTGACGATCACCGATTCCATGGCCCGGTTGTGGCACGCTTACGGGGTAAGACTCAGCTCCCTGACTCGCCTGTCCCAGACATACGCCCTCGACAACGGCACCACCATTCCCGTCAGCAAGGCGCCGGGCAGCGCGCTGCAAAAATTGAACGACAGCCTGCCCGGCTTCGGCTTGTGGGAAACCAAGGTAGGGCAGACCCTCGTCGGAGACGTCAACCTGCTGCGGGTGGACAAGACGCCGGAGGGCCATCTGCGGCTGGTTGAGTTGACGCTTGAAGGCAAGGAAGGGCTGCAACTTACCTTTGACAAAGCGCCAGGCCACAAAGGTAGCGCTGCGAAAGTGGCTTCGAACCCCACCCCCGGCCAGGTAAAGAACGTTGTCTACGACCAGACAGAGTTGCGCATGCAATTCGAGTACAACGATCGCGATTTCCACGTAAGATTTTTTCTCAGAGGCGACCGGATCCTGGACTTCACCTCTATTTACAACTCAGATGAAGATGATCCTCGCATGATCACCGCGACCTATCGACCGCTGACGGAAGCCGGCATGCTCGCCGCAATGGAACGACGGACGCAACGGCAAATCAAAAGGGCCCGGGACGCCGCTTATGCGGAACGCCGCGCCGCCGAAGCGGCCGCGGAAAGCCGCGCCACGGAAGCCGCCATCATGACCGGACTGATGAGTGGCTTTGTCCAGGCGCAGCAAAGCGCCAATCGTCTGAACCAGATGTCGCAAGATTTCGAGCACAGACTGAACCGCGACCTGCAACGAATAAAAATCGAACAAGACCAGCAACGTGCAGCCGCCAAGGCTGCCGCTGGCCGGATCAGGGCCGCGAATAACGCGGCCGGGCAGGCCGCTCCGCGGGCCACGCTTGCGGGCGCGAGCCCCTCGCGGGCCGCGCCAGCCGGCCCGGTTGCGAAGGGCTCCAGCCAGTCGGCGCAGCCCCAGGCGTCGGCGCGCCGGAGCCAGGAAGCGGCCAATGCCGCCGCCCGACAAGCCAGCGCATCGTCTACCGCCTCGGCCTCGTGCCGGGCCGTGAACGACGGCGTCCAGACATGGTCCGAATTCGGCAGGTCACGGGAAGAAGCCGAGCGGAATGTGCGCAACCGGGCCGGCGCGGGCATGTGCCAGCACCGTGGCGGCGTGGTCGGTCTGTCTGTGGGACAGTGTACGGAACAGAAGAACGCCCGCACCGAAGTCGATACCAGTGTCCCCGGCAAGCTCGGCCTGAATCGCGTGGCAACGCCCAGTTCCTGGCAATGCACCGCCACCTATCGCTGCGCACAGCCCAAACGCGTGTGCGACGGCAGCCCGGCCCGCGCCACGCGCCAATGATCGCGCCATTCCCGGGAAGCGGCGGCGGGTTCGGCAACCACCCGCCCATGCTCCGCCAACTGGCCTGCGATGCGAATCACCAGGCCATCGCCGCCGTCACGGACGCGACGATGGGTCCGCGGGCCTGAGCAGCCCCAGTTGCCCCACCAGCCGCAGCAGATCGGACTGCCGGCGGGTGTGGGTTTTCTGGAAGATCGCTTTCAGTTGCGTGCGCAGCGTGTTCAACGATAGGCCCCATTGCCCGGCAACGGCGGTCAGCGGCTCGTCGTGCAAGGCCAAGTGATGCACCAGGCGGATTTCGGCGGGAGTCAGGCCGAACAGGGTGCGCAGCATTTCTCCGGGCGCCAGTGGCCGCCAGCGCGCCCCCTGGACGGCAAGCAGGGCCAACGCGCCGCTGCCCGCATCGGTTGCCGGCGCGAAAGGAAGCACCACCACCACGTCGCCGCCCGGCATGATCAGCGAACCCGCCGCGGGCTTTTCGACGCCAACGCCGCAGGCCTGCTCCAGCAAACCGCGCAATTGAAGCGAAGCCCCGGTCTTCCCCAGTGGGCAGTCGGGTTGTTCCATCCACTGCCGTCCCGCGGCATTGGCCATGGCCAGTCCACCCCGCGTCGAACACGCCAGCAGGGGGAAGCTCAAGGCGTCGAAGGCGCCTTCGAACAAGCGGGCGTGTTCGTGCCGCTGGCCGATCTGGTGGCGCAAGTTCAAGGCGTGGCGCAGGTGCGGCTGCACGGCCCGCATCAACGACTGCTCATGCGCACCGAAGACGCGGCGGCCCGACTCGCGCAAAATCGACAGGACGTGAGTCGACCCCGTGTCGCCGCCCGCGGGAAGCAAGGCGTAGTGTGCGATACCGTACCGCCCCAGGAAGTCGCGGTAGAAAGGCATGCGCCGCAGATTGGCCGCGCCATGAAATTCATGGTCGATATAGATCCGCCCCGCCGCCAGCATCGGCGCCGCGGCGCGCGCCGGGTCGGCCTCGTTCATCTCCAGGAAGTCATCGATGATGCCGGCTGGCAATGTGCCTTCGTCGGTGACCGACAATTGGTCTGTTGGCACATGGTGCGTGATGACCGCCACGCTGACCCCGCCCAGGGCAGTCCCGAGCCCCTGTATGGCCTGGGGCCATTTTTCCGGTGTCGCGACGCCATCGTACAGATTGTCCAGCAGAGCAAGCGCCTGGTGCCGGGGATCAGCCAGGGTCATGGATCAATCTCCTTGTCACTTCACGCGATGCGTGTGGGCGACGTCCACGAGGGGTCATGTAGCAAGTGAAGGACGACTGTAGCCCAGGCGATTCGGGCAATCAATCAGCTTCGGCGTGGATGATTACTTCCCGGGTTCGGGATGATCGCGGCGGTACAGGGCCCATTCCTCGATCTTCTCGCCATCAGGCAGCTGGCAGATTCCTACCTGGCCGGACGGCGTGTTCTGGATCTGCAGCGTTCCGCCCTGCTGCTGGCAATAGACGGACGCGGGGTTGGCCATGCCCACCGGCTTGTCGCCCTGGCTTGCGCACCCGGCGAGCAACACGACCACGGCGCCCAATGATTTCGCTGACACGATAGACCTCCGCAACAAAATATAGAACCGCCTGCTTCAACCGGCGATACGCGGCGGATCAGCCGGCCCCGTGCAGCAGGCTGACGGCAACCCACAACGCCATGGCGCGCCACAGCACGGCCCCGGCCAGCATGCCGGCCACGATGCACAGGCCCCGCCAGAACCCGCCGACCGGCACCACCCGGCTCAGCACCCACCATAACAGCGCCGCGACGGCCACGCCATGCAAGGTTGCCGCCGCCGCCAGGATGCCGGGCCGTTCCAGGGAAAAACCCAGCATGAAAACGGCGGTGCCCACCATGAAGGCGGGCAAGCCGATGGCAAAGGCCACGGCGCGAAGAATGCGCAACGCGCCAACTGCTTCGAAACTGGGTCCGCTGTTTTCCATCGCCGGCTATTCGCAACCAAGGCTGTCTTTCAACAAGGCCTGATTGTCACATACCCGCGACACGCCGCGAGGGCCCGGCCCACGCTACTTCTTCAACCGCACCACCGCCTGGCGCGACGCGTCTGTCTGCGGCAGCGTGGCCAGTTCGCCCAGCGTGACCGGCTTGGTGGGAAAGCGCAGGCGGTAGTAGCCGACCTCGTCGGGCGCGACGCCGCGCTCGTCGGCGATCAGTTCGCTGACCGTCAGGCCGCACAGGCGGCCCTGGCAAGGCCCCATGCCGCAGCGCAGGAACGCCTTCATCTGGTTCGGCCCGGAACAACCCAGCCGGACGGTTTCGCGCACCTGGCGAGCGGTGACTTCTTCGCAGCGGCACACGATGGTGTCGTCGGACGGGCGGCGATAGGCCTCGGGCGGCCGGTACAGCGCGTCGAAGAAGGCGCGGCCGCGCACGGCGCGCGCCAGGGCCTGGCGCGGGCCCCGGGCCTCGCGGTCGCGCCGGGCGGCATCGATGCGGCCCAGCGCGACGGCCGCCTGCAAGGCGGCCAGGCGGCCACGATGCTCGGCCGCCAGGGCCCCCGCGATGCCCGCGCCGTCGCCGGCGATGCCGATGCCGGCCGACGACGTGGCGCCCCATTCGTCCACGCGCGGCTGCCAGCAGGCCAGGGGCTCGTTCCAGACATGGTCGATGCCCAGCGCGCGCGACAGGTTCACGTTGGGCACGACGCCCTGGTGCAGCATCAGGTGTTCGGCGGGCACATGGTGCGAGCGCCCGCCGGCGCGGTAGCTGACCGATTCCAGCCTGCCCTGCCCCTGCGCCCGCAGGGCCTGCACGTGGCGGACGATGGGCACGCCGGCGCGCACCGCCCGCATCAGCTTCAGGCCCTTGCCCAGGTACGGCGAGCGCAGGAAATCCAGCGCGTGCGGCAAGGCCCGCGCCAGCCGGCCCGGCGGGGTGGTTTCCAGCAGGCCGTCCAGCTTGACGCCGGCGTTCAGGTATTGCCAGGCCACCAGGTACAGCAGCGGCCCGCAGCCCGCCAGGAAGGCCCGCTGGCCGGGCACGATGCCGGCCGTCTTCAGCAGGATCTGCGCCGCCCCGGCGGCGACCACGCCGGGCAGCGTCCAGCCCGGAATGGGAAAGGGGCGCTCCAGCGCGCCGGTGGCCAGCAGAATGTGGCGTGCATGCAAGATGCCCGCCTGGCCGCCGGTGGAATAGGCCACCTCGAAGCCGCCGGCGGGCCCGCCATCGGCCTGGCGCGCCACGGCCCAGACGGTGGCGCCGGGCAGGTAGGCCGCCCCGCTGGCGCGAAACGGCTCGACCAGGCTGGCGCCGTGCCAATAGTCGGGCCCCAGGATGTCCGGGTCGGCCAGCGCCGTGGCCGTGATGGCCCGGTAGATCTGCCCGCCCGGCCCGGCCTGTTCGTCCAGCAGCAGCGTATCCACGCCCAGGCCGGCCGCCTGGGTGGCCGCGGCCAGCCCCGCCGGGCCGGCCCCCACGATCAGCAGTTCGCAGCGGCGCGTCATCAGGAGATCTCCCGCGCCCGATGCTGCCGCTGCACCCGCATACCATCGCGCACCGGCGTCATGCATGCCTGGCGATTGGGCTGGCCGTCGATCGTGACCAGGCAGTCGTAGCACACGCCCATCATGCAATAAGGGCCGCGCGGCACGCCGCCGACGACGGTGTCGCGGCAGGCGTCGTGACCGCTGGCCAGCAGGGCGGCCGCGACGCTGTCGCCGGCGCGGCACTGGACCGGCACGCCGTTGATGTCGATACGGACCGTCGCCCCGGGCGCTTGCCCGGCCACCGCATCAAGCCGCTTGAACATGAAACCTCCGGGGAGAGAAAGGCGCCATGTCGCCGGCCAGCGCGCCGTCGGCGATCATGGGGGCCAGCACCAGCGCGTGCGCGCCGGCCAGGGTGACGCCGCTGTGGCAGGTGGCCACGAAAGCGCCCGGACACGTGTCGGATTGCGCGTAGATGGGAAAACCGTCCGGGGACATCACGCGCAGGGCGGACCAGGCGCGCACGACGTTGACGTCGCGCAGCGCCGGCAGCGTGCGCACCGCGCGGTCGGCCAGCGTGCCCAGTATCGGCAGGCTGACCTCGCGGTCGGCGTAGCCGGCCTCTTCCTGGGAATCGCCGATCAGCCAGCTACCTTCGTCCATTTGCCGCAAGGTGCTGACCGGCGTGCGCAGCACCCGGCGCGTGCGTTCCAGCACGACGATCTGGCCGCGTTGCGGCCGCACCGGCACATCCAGGCCGACCTGCGCGCCCAGGGCCTTGTTACCCAGCCCGCACGCCAGCACCAGGCGCGGCGCCTGCAAGGGACCGCACGGGGTGTCGACGACGAACGTACCGTCGGACTGGCGGCCGACCGTCCGCGCGGCGCAGCGCGGCAGGTAATCCACGCCGTTGCGCTGGAATGTGGTGTGGAAGGCGCGCAGCAACTTCAAAGGGTTGGCGATGCCGTCGACGGGCGTCCAGCTGGCGCCGCGCACGTCGGGCCCGATGCCGGGCAGCAGGTCGGCCAGTTCGTGGCGGTCGAGCAGCTTCCACTCGTACTGGCTCATGCCGGGCTGCGCCAGCAGGTTCGTCATGAATGCGATACGCGCCTGCACTTCTTCGTCCGACAGCAGCACGTGCAACCCGCCATGCTGCTCCAGGTGCACGTCGATGCCGGACTCTTCGAGCAGCCGCGCAGCCAGTTCGGGCCATACCCGCTGCGAGGTCATGGTCCAGACGCCGTAGCGCGGCATGCCCATGCCCTTGCTCTGCACCCAGACCAGGCCGAAATTGCCGCGCGAGGCCCGGTAGGCGACATCGCCCTCGTCCAGCACCGCCACGCGGTCCAGGCGGCGGCGCAGGCCGTAGGCCAGCGCCGAACCCACCAGCCCCCCGCCGACAACGATGGCATCGTACGAGGAAAACCTGGGCGCCGTGCCCGCCGCTTCATGAATTGGCATGACTGTCCCCACCCCCTTGCGTACGACGCATCAATCTTTGAAAACGGCCTTGACCACCCGGTTGGCGTTCTCGCCCAGTACCATGCGGATCTCGTCGTCCTTGAAGTCGCGCTTGACCAGGTAGGCGATGATGTAATGCAGCGTGCCGGGGCCGACATCCTTGGGGTGCATCAGGTCGGTGCGCAGTTCCGGGCCGATGATCGCCACCTCCGGGTGGCGAGCATGGAACTCGGCCATCCTGTCGTGGCTGTACTTGCGCAGGTCGCCGACGTCGGTGCCGATGCCCACGTGTTCGATGCCGACCAGGTTGGCGATGTAGACCACGTGGTCGATCATGTCGTTGATCGTGCTGCCGGTGCCCAGGCCGTCCGGCTTCAGGAAGCCGGACTTGCCGGCGATGCCGACCACCCCGCCCTTGGCGGCGATGGCCTTGATCTCGTCGTCGGTCTTGTTGCGCGGCGTATCGACGATGCCCCGCGCCGCCGTGTGGGTGGCCATGATGGGATTGGCCGACATGTTGGCGCAGTCGATGGTGGTGCCGGCGCCGACGTGGGACGTGTCGATCACGATGCCCAGCTCGTCCAGCTTCTTGATGAACTTGATGCCCAGGTTGCTGAGCCCGGACTGGAATCGCTCGCCGCAACCGTCGCCGAACAGGTTGCGGTCCTGGTAGGTGGGCTGCACGAAGCGGATGCCCAGGTTGTAGAACACGTCCATCTTGTCGATGTCGCCTTCCAGCGCGGTGACGTCCTGAAACCCCATGAAGATCGCCGTGCGGCGCTCTTTCTGGGCGCGGGCGATGTCGGCGTACGACTTGGCGATGAAGCCCACGTCGGGGTGCGTGTCGTACAGCCGGGTCCAGTGGGCGACGTTCTTCACGCCCTCGGCGAAATCGACGGTATAGCAGACCGTGTGGTTGATGGCCGTGACATTAGACGCCTTGACCTGCTCGAGATAGGTCTCGTCGCCGCACTCGCGCGTGGTCGAGTCGCACAGGTTCCAGTAGACCGATTCCTTGCGGATGCGCGCCACCCGCTCTTGCTCGGCCTCGGTAAGTTCAAGTCCAAATGCTTTGCTCATTTTGCTTGCCCTCGGGTTAGTGGAATGACTTCACGCCTGGCGGCGTGACGGTTACGGATCTCATAACGACAGCACCAGGCTTTCGTCTTCCGGCCAGTGCAGGTAGATCGTGGCGCCCGCGGCCAGGTCCGCCGGCACCGAGGCCGACGGGCGCAGCACCGTCATGGTCTGGCTGCCCGCCACGCACTCGATCTTGGTCACATGGCCCAGGAAATGGACATCCACGACGCGGCACTCCATCGTCGACGTTCCCGCCTGGCCTTGCAGCGCCAGGAATTCCTGGCGCGACAGGGTGTAGCCGACCCGGTCGTGCTTGACCGACAGGTAGACGGGTTGGCCCGCGTCGAACCGCAGGGCCGACCGCCCCTTCAGCACCTGCCCGGTCTCGGTGGCGCCGACCTCGCAGCCCGTGTGGTCGGCCGTCTGGCTCAGCAATTTCGCGGCGATGAAGTTGGTGTTGCCCAGGAAGGCGGCGGCGAACGAGTTGGCCGGATGGTTGTAGATCTCGCGCGGCGACGACAGCTGGGCGATCTCGCCGTCTTTCATCAGCACGATCCGGTCGGACAGGAACATCGCTTCTTCCTGGTCGTGCGTCACGAACACCGAGGTAATCGACAGTTCGCGCAGGATGCGCTTCAGGTCGCCCCGGATTTCCTGGCGCAGCTTGGCGTCCAGGTTCGACAGCGGCTCGTCCAGCAACAGCACGCGCGGCTCCATGACCATGGTGCGCGCGATGGCGACGCGCTGCTGTTGCCCGCCGGACAGTTCCTTGGGCCGTCGGTGCGCGAACTGTTCCATCCCGACCAGCTTCAGGGCGCGCGCGACCCGTTCGCGGACCTGCTCCTTCGGCACCGATTTGATGCGCAGCCCGTACGACACGTTATTGAAGACGGTCATGTGGGGGAACAGCGCATACCCCTGGAACACCATGCCGACGTTGCGGCGGTTGATGGGCACCTTGGTCTGGTCCACGCCGTCGATCACGACCGCCCCTTTCCTGGGCGAGATCAGCCCCGCGATGGCATGCAGCGTGGTGGTCTTGCCGCAGCCGCTGGGCCCCAGCAGCGACAGGATCTCGCCGCGGCGCACGTCCAGGTTCAGCCCCGAGATGATGTCGCGTTCGCCATAGCCCAGCGTCAAGTCCTTGAGTTCGATCGAGTAGTCTTGGCGTGCCGTCATTTTCTTGGTCCCATGTTGTCCAGGCCGGAAACCCTGCTGATCACCCCGACCACCACGCACGACAACAGGATCAGGATGGTCGACAATGCCGCGATGGCCGGGTCCAGGCTGAATTCCACGTAGTTGTAGATAGTGATGGGCAGGGTCATGGTCGAGGCGTCGACCAGGAACAGCGATATGACAGTGTTGTCGAAGCTGATCAGGAAGGCGAACAAAGCCGCCGCCACGATCGAGTTCTTCATCAGCGGCAAGGTCACGCGCACGATCGTCCCGCCCCGGCTGGCGCCCAGCAAGAGCGAGGCGCTTTCCAGGTTCTCGTTGATGGCGTTGACCCCGTTGAACAGCAGGCGCACCGTATACGGAAGGCAGATCACGGTATGCGCCAATACCAGGGTCAGCAGGTCGGTGGCGACATTCATCAGCGTCAGCATCTGCAGCAACGCCAGGCCGATCACCAGTTCCGGGATCACCAGGGGCGACAGCAGCAGGCCCAGGATGGCCTCGCGATAGCGCCCGCCGCCCCGGGCCAGGGCGTAGGCCGCCAGCAGGCCCAGCAACACCGACAACACCGTGGCCAGCAGGCCCACCACCAGGCTGTTGGCGGCCGCATCCAGGAACGCGGGGTCGTGCAGCACCCGCTCGAACCAGGTCAGCGATACGCCGTGCGGGGGAAACCGCAGGATTTCCTGCGGCTCGAAGGCTGCGCCGATCACGATGATCAGCGGGCTGCACATGAACACGATGTACAGGGCACTCAGTATCTTTTTCATCGCGCCCGGCCCTCTTCACGCAGCGGGCTGGCATCGAAGGTCAGCCGGTTCTTGATGGCGCCGATCAGCGAAAAGACCAGCATGGTGAAAACGAACAGGATCACCGCCAGCGCCGCGCCCGCCGGCACGTTGCCCACGATCATCACCTGCTGGTAGATCATGGTGGCGATCATCTTGATGTTGATCGAGCCCAGCATCGCGGGCAGCACGAAGGTGGCCAGCACATGCAGGAACACCAGCAGCGAACCGACCACGAACCCGGGCGAACAGAGCGGGATGATCACATGCAGGAATACGTCCCGGCGCCGGGACCCCAGCACCATTGCGGCATCGATCACGCTCTTGTCTATCGCGCGCAGGCTGGCCAGCACCGGCAGCACCATGAACGGCAGCAGCAAGTGCGTCAGGGCGATGATGACGGCCGCCTCGGTGTACAGCACCTGCAGGGGCTCGTCGATCACGCCGGCCCATTGCAGCAGCGCATTCAGCGGCCCTTCCCTGCCGAAGACGATGATCCAGCCGAAGCCGCGCACCACCACGCTGACGAACAGCGGCAGCACGGTGACCACGGTCAGCGTGGCGGCCAGCGTCTTGCCGGATACGGAAATGATGTAGGCCACGGGAAAGCCGATGAGCAGGGTGGCCACCGTCACCGTGGCGCCGATGCGAAACGTATTGACGATGCTTTCCCAATAGACCGGGTTGCGGAAGGCCTCGACATAGTTTCCGAAGCCGGGCAGCGCCGGCCCGCCGTACAGGTAGTCCTGGTCCATAAAGCTCAGGTACAGCAGGTACACGAACGGCACGAACAGCAGCAGGGTAATGAACAGCAAGGCCGGGGACAGGAACAACACGCGTTGCTTCATGGTGCGAACACTCCACGCCCGGTCGCGCGCGGGCGCGACGGTCGATATCCGTACGGGAAACCGCCGGCTGGCGCGGATCCAACGGGCCCGCGACCGGGCCGGCATCAGGTGGCGATGCGCTTGTTCCAGAGGTCCAGCAGGGCGCTCATGTTCTTGATCAGCAGCTCCGTGTCGACCAGCTGGACGGAATCGATGCCGGGCAGGCGATCTTTCAGTTTCTCGCTGTATTGCACCTTGCGGTTCACCGCGCCGTACAGCATGGCCTCGCAAAAGGCCTTCTGGGCTTCGGCGCCCAGGGCGTAGTTCATGAACGCCTTGGCCAGGTCTTCCTTGCCGCCCTTGACCACGCCCATCACCGGGCCGCTCGAGACCGCGCCTTCGGCCGGGTTCACCCACTTGACCATGCCCTTGGTCGAGTCTTCGGCGATGAACGTGCGGCCGTCCCAGCCCGGCCCGATGGCGCCCTCGCCACTGGTCAGCAGCACCACGGGGTCGTTGAATGCCGTGAAGAACTTGAAAATGTGCGGCTTCATTTTCTCGAGCGTCGCGATGGACGCCTGGATGTCGCCGTATCCGCTGCCGTAGATCTTGCCGAACATCGACAGTACTTCCGCGCCGCGCACGTTCGAGCTCAGGTTGTTGAAGAACACCTGCTTGCCGAACTCGCCCGCGGCGGTCCGCTCGACGAACTCTTTCCAGGACTTCACGCCGCCCTGGATCTTGTCGGGCCGGTAGGCGATGCCGACGCTGCTGTAGTCGTACATCGAGCCACAGCCGTCCCAGTCGGCCTTGAACTTGTCGGGCACGTCGGCCAGGCTGGGAACGCTCTTCTCGTCGACCTGCACCAGCTTCTTGGCCCGGATCAGGCGGTAGATGTCCATGCCGCCGAAGGCCGCCACATCGTACGGCGGCGTGCCGCGGCTGGACAGTATCTTGAGCGCGTGCGCCGGATTGGTGCCCGGCACCAGCGTCACCTTCACGCCCGACTGCTTCTCGAACGGCTCGGCCATGTGCTTGCGCACGTTTTCCAGGAACGATCCGCCCGAACTGGTGACGTAGATGTGGTTGTCTGCCGCGTGTCCGATGCGCAGGTAGCTGCCGCCGATCGTTGCAAGGCCGAGGCTGGCCGATCGCTTCAGGAAGGTGCGCCGAGTTGCCGTATCCATGATGTTTGTCCTGTTCAGTGTGTGTCCGGCCCCCTGCGGGCGGGCCCGGACTCTCTGCAAGTCAACTACCACGTCTTTGTCCGGTGCTGGCCGAATGGCCAGGCGCCGGGTCGCTCGTTCTTGCGCTATATGGTGTTTCAGCCCCCTATAGGCGTCAAATCAAAAAAAACGAAGTCCCCATACATTTTTGGTATGCAGACGGCGCAACATGTTCCGGCCCGCCGGCCGGTCAGTCGCAGATGGCGAGCTGCGCTTGCCCGAAGCGGGACTTCAGCACGGCCCCGAGGCAGTCGATGAATGCCGCAACCAGCAGGCTGCGGGGCCGGTGGCTGGACCGCAGCAGCGTGATCGGGAAATGAATGGCGGGGCGGAACTCTTTGACCACCAGCCCGTGGCACAGGAAATCGTCGGCGATGACCGCGTTCAGCACGCTGACGCCCAGGCCTTGCGCCACCAGGTGGCAGATGGTGGATGCGTTTTCGGCCTCGACTTCGATCTTGCGCGTGACCTTGGCCTTCTCGAACAGGCTGTCCACGTGTTCCCGGCTGCCGTTCTGGCGCGCGATCGAGATGAACGGCTCGCCTTCCAGGTCGCGCGCGTGGATGACATCGCGCGCGGCCAGCGGATGATCGCGATGCAGCACGCACACGCCCCGGATGCTGGCAATGCGCTCGGATTCCAGGCCGGGCTCGGTGACATGCCCGATGAACGCCGCCAGCCCCAGGTCGCACAGCTGCGAATTGACCAGTTGCTCGACCATGTATGAATTACAGGTGCGGATGGACAGGGTGACGCGCGGATGGCGGCGCGCGAACGCCGCGACCACGCTGGCCAGGAACCCATGGCTCAGCGCCGGTGCGACGGCGATGTGCAGCCGGCCACCACCCAGCTGCTTGATCGTCCGGGCCGCGTCCTTCAGCGCCCGCAGGCCGGCGTAGTGCTGCTCGACCTCTTTGAAGAAGGCCACGCCCTCATCGGTGACGTGCAGCTTGTTCCCTTCGCGGACGAACAGCTTCAGGTCCAGTTCAGCTTCCAGGGTGGACACCAGGCGGCTGACGTTGGGCTGGGTGGTATGGATGATGCGGGCCGCGCCAGTCATCGAGCCCGTCCGCATGACGGCGCGGAAGGCCTCGAGTGCCCGGACATTCATTGGCCCTTTGTCGGCGCCCATGAGCCATTCCCCTGATCTTTTCTGTGGCGCTGGCCCGGCGGCCGCTGCGTGCGCCCTGCTTCGCTTGCCGTGGTCGCGCCACGGAAGTCGAGTCGCGCTTAGCTTACTGACATTCGTCCGGGCCGGTCAATCGCCGGCACCGGCGGGATCTCGCTGAAGGCGGCCGGCCCGCGAAGATCAGAAACGCAGGCTCATGCCAGCCACAAAGCGCGTTTCGTGCCGGGGCTCGCCGGCCTCGCGCGCGTAGTCCGCCGTCTTGCCGAAGGTGCTGGCCCATTCCACGCCGACATAAGGCACCAGCTGGCGGGTGATTTCGTACTTCAGCCGCAGCCCCGCCGTGCCGTCGGCCAGGCCGCTGCCGATGCCCCGCTGCGCGTCGCGCTTGCCGTACAGATTCAGTTCGACACTGGGTTGCAGGTAAAGCTTCCGGGTCAGCAGGATGTCGTATTCGGCCTTCAGCCCCAGGGCGGTGCGGCCGCCGGGGCCGGCATAGGCGGTGGCGTCCACCTCGAACCAGTAGGGCGCCAGCCCCTTGAAACCGACTGCCAGCCATTGCCGGTTCGGCTCGGCATGGCCATGGTCGAACCGCAGGCCCAGCTCGGTATCCCAGAAGGTCGACAGCGCATGCCGCCACAGCAGCTGGGTCTTGGATTCGGCCAGTTTTCCGCTGGCGACTTCGCCCTCGGCCTTGATCACCGCGCGGTCGTAGGTGGTGCCGTACCAGGCCTCGCCTTCGTAGGCGGCCCACTCGTGGCCGCGCGCCCTGACGTATTCCAGCCGGTCGACCAGCACCGCGCCGAAGCGGTGCTGGTCCGACATCGCCAGCGCCTGCGAGGCCGGCAATGCATACTTGCCGGCATTGCGCACGTAGCCGCCCGAGTAGGCGTCGGGATCGCGCGCATCGGGCGGCGCGGATCCACCCTGCATCGGCCTGGCGCCGTGGTCCATGCCGCCGTGCGCCTGGGCGGACGCCGGGGCGGGCAACAGTGTCGCCGCGCCGACGGCGGCCGCGCGAAGCAGGCGTAGAGTGCGATACGCCATGGCCGGCGTACCCCAGGTACGATGCGCGGCCGTCATGCCACCACCACTTCGCGGAACATGCCCGCGTCCATGTGCAGCATCAGGTGGCAATGCCAGGCCCAGCGTCCCGGCGCGTCGGCCGTGACCAGGAAGCTGATCCGCTGGGCGGGCTGCACGGGAATCGTGTGGCGGCGGGCCAGGAATTCGCCGCCGGGGGTTTCCAGTTCGCTCCACATGCCATGCAGGTGCATGGGGTGCGTCATCATGGTGTCGTTGTGCAGGATGACGCGGACGCGTTCGCCATGGCGAAAGTGCACCGGCGTCGATTTTCCGTACTCCACGCCGTCGAACGACCACGCGTAGCGTTCCATATTGCCGGTAAGGTGCAGTTCGATCTCGCGTTCCGCGCCGCGCGGATCCATCGCGCCGTCCAGGGTGCGCAGGTCGGCCAGGGTCAGCACGCGCCGGCCGTTGTCGCGCAGGCCGACGCCCGGGTCGTCCAGCCGGGTGCGCGGCATGTCGACCCGCATGTCGGTGCTGGCGCCGTATTCGCTGCGGGCATGCCGCACTGGCGTGCCGGCGCCGGCCGCCGGCATGGCGCCATGGTCCATGCCGGCCATGCCGCCATGTTGCCTGGGCGGCATCGCGCCGCCGTGGCTCATGCCGGCGCCGTGGTTCATCCCGGCCACGGCGGCGTCCCCCCCGCCGTGGGTCGCGGCCGCCGTGTCCGCGCCCATGGCGCCCATCATGTCGGCCATCGACAGCCATTGCGCCGGGTCCGGGGCGGGCACGGGGGCCCGCAGGCCGGCGCGCGTGGCCAGGGTGCCGCATGCGTAGCCGGTGCGATCCATCGATTGCGCATAGATCGTGCAGGCGTCCTCCTTCGGCTGCACCAGCACGTCATACGTTTCGCCGGGGCCGAAGCGGAACTCGTCGACCGTGACGGGTTCGACGTTCACGCCATCGGCCTGCACGACGACCAATTCCACGCCCGGGATGCGCACGTCGTAGAAGGTATGGGCCGCGCCGTTGATGAAGCGCAGCCGTACCCGCTCGCCCGGCCGGAACAACCCCGTCCAGTTGCCCGCCGGCGTCGTGCCGTTCATCAGGTAGGTCAGCACGTCGGCCGACAGGTCGGCCAGGTCGGTGGGGCTCATGCGCATCTCGTTCCACATCCTGCGCTGGTCGAAGGCCGCCCGAGGACCCATGCGCGCGGCGTCCCGGAAGAAATCCACCGCGGTGGGCTGGTTGGTGTTGTAGTAGTCGCCCTGCATTTTCAGCTTGGCCAGGACGCGCATCGGGTCCTCGTCGGTCCAGTCGGACAGCAGGACGACGTGCTCGCGGTCGGCCGCGACCGGGTCGGCACGCAGCGGGTCGATGATCAGCGCGCCGTAGACGCCCGTGGCTTCCTGCATGCCGGAATGCGAGTGGTACCAGTACGTGCCGCTTTGCTGCACCTTGAACCGGTAGGTGAACGTCTCGCCCGGCGCAATGCCGGGAAAGCTGATGCCCGGCACGCCGTCCATCTGGAACGGCAGGATGATGCCGTGCCAGTGGATGGAAGTCGGCTCCTTCAGGCGATTCCTGACGCGGAGGGTGACCGTATCGCCCTCGCGCCAGCGCAGCGTGGGCGCCGGCAGCGAGCCGTTCACCGTGGTGGCCATGCGCGCGCGGCCGGTGAAATCGACGGGGGTTTCGCCGATCTCCAGGTTGAACTCAGTGCCGCTCAGTACCGTGGCCGAGCCGGTGCGCGTGGCCGGCTGGGGCGGGCCGCCGGCGCGGCCCCACGACGGCAGCCCCAGCAGCACGCCACCCGCCGCCAGCCCCTGGACGAAGCGGCGGCGCGGCAGGGCCGGAACGAGAAGGGGCGGGACAACGGAGGGTTTCACGAGTGGCGGTCCTGTCTGAGTCGTCCGGCCACTCTAATGAAACAGGGCTGTCACACACGTGACGCGAAGATTACTTTCGTGTAATGCAGACTTCGAGCACGTCGAGCCGCTTCGACAGGAACGCGCCTAGGCCGCCAGCATCAAGTCCAGGTTCTGCACCGCCGCGCCGGACGCGCCCTTGCCCAGGTTGTCGAACACGGCCGACAGCAGCACCTGGCCATGGTCGGCATTGACGAACACGCCGAGCTGCATGTCGTTGGTGCCGTTCAGCGCCTGCGGGTCCAGATGAGTCATTTCCCGCGCCTGGGCAAGCGGCAAGACCTGGACATGACGCGCGCCCGCATAATGCCGCGCCAGGCACGCGTGCAGGCGTTCGCCGTCGACGCCGGCCGGCAGCAGCCGCAGTTCGAGCGGCACGGTCAGCACGATGCCCTGGCGGTACGCGCCGTAGGCGGGCACGAACAACGGACGGTGCGCCAGCCCCGCATGCTGCTGGATTTCGGGCGTGTGCTTGTGCGCCAGCCCCAGGCCGTACACCCGGGACGGCGCCACGCTGGGCGCGGCGCCCGACTCGTGCGCGTCGATGGCGGCCCTGCCCCCGCCCGAATAGCCGGAAATGGCATGAATGGCCACGGGGTAGTCGGCGGGCAGCAGCCCGGCCCGCGCCAGCGGCCGCAGCAGGCCGATGGCGCCGGTGGGATAACAGCCCGGGTTGGTGACGCGCCGCGCCTGCGAGATCCGCTGCGCCTGTTCGTCGAGCATTTCGGGAAAACCGTAGACCCATTCCGGGTTGGTGCGGTGCGCCGAGCTGGCGTCGATGACCCGCACCCGGCGGTTCTGGATGAACCCGGCCGACTCGCGCGCGGCCGCGTCGGGCAGGCACAGAATGGCGATGTCGCAGCCGTTGATGGCCTCGGCGCGGCGGCGCACGTCCTTGCGCTCGTCGGCCGGCAAGGTCAGCAGCCGTACGTCGGCGCGGTCGCGCAGGCGGTCGTGGATCTGCAACCCCGTGGTGCCTTGGTCGCCGTCGATGAAAACTGTGGGGCTGGCCATGATGGTGCGCTCCTGGCATGCGATGGTGGTCGGGCACTTATGTTCCGCCACGGTCTAGAATAAGAAAAGTTGAATTTCATGATCGTGTCGTTCAGTTTTTCATAACCGGATCAATACCATGCGCGAAATCAGCCTGGACCGGCTGCGTACCCTGGTCGCCATCGCGGACCACGGGTCCTTCGCGGCGGCGGCGCAACAGCTGCACCTGGCGCCGCCTACCGTCAGCCTGCACATCGCCGAACTGGAAAACCTGATCGGCGCGCCGCTGCTGTCGCGCCAGCGCGGCAATGTGCGGCCGTCGGCAGTGGGCGACATGCTGGTCGAACGGGCTCGCCGGCTGCTGGCCGAGGTCGAGGCCACGCTGGACGACGTCAGCCGGCAAGTGCAGGGCCTGGCCGGCCGGGTACGCCTGGGCGCATCCACCGGCGCGATCGCGCATCTGCTGCCGCAGGCCATCACGCGGCTGCGCCAGCAGCACCCGGGCATCGACGTGCAGATCCTGGTGCTGACGTCGCAAGAAACGCTGGCGCGCCTGGCGCAGGGCCGGCTCGACGTGGGGCTGGTCGCCCTGCCGCAGGCGCCGGTGGCCGGGCTGGCCATCCGCCCGTGGCGGCGCGACCCGGTCATGGCTTTCCTGCCGGCCGACTGGCGCTGCCCGAGTCGCGTCACGCCGGCGTGGCTGGCGAAGCAGCCGCTGATCCTGAACGACGCCAGCACCCACTTGTCGCGCCTGACTTCGGAATGGTTCGCCCGGGAAGGCCACCGGCCCGTGCCCCGCATCGAACTGAATTACAACGACGCGATCAAAAGCCTGGTCGCCGCGGGATACGGCGCCGCATTGCTGCCGCACGAAGCGGGCGCCCAGCAACCGGGCCCGCGCATCGCCATGCGCCCGCTGCGCCCGGTCGTGTGGCGGGCGCTGGGCATCGCCCATCGCGCCGACCAGGCCGACCGCGCCACCGGCCACGTGCTCGACGCCCTGTGGGAACTCAGGGCGAAATAGCGCCAAGAGGGACGGGTGCGGTCATTCGCGCATCCGCGCCACCACTTCGTCGCGCGTGGCCACACCCAGCTTGGAATAAATATTGCTCAAGTGCCATTTGACGGTTTCCGGCGATACCCCCATTTCGCGCGCGATTTTCTTGTTGGGCAGCGCCAGCGTCAGCAGGCGCACGACTTCGCGTTCTCGGTCGGTCAACGGCGTTTCGGACAGGTTGGCCCGCGCGCACGTGCTGGCGGCTTCGCGCGTGCCGCCGATAGCGGCCTGGACGAGGGGGCCCGCCCCCGCCGCCACCGCTCGCAACCGATCGGCCTGGAACACCAGCAAGGGATCCAGCGCGCATGCATTCAACGCCATCGCGGCCAGTTCCGGAACATCCGGATGGGCATCCAGCAGGCTGCGCACCAGGCCCAGGCGCTGGCCGATTTCCAGCCCCTTCGCCGTGCTTGCGTGCGCGGCCGGCAGGTTTCCCAGCGCGCGTTCGACAGCGCCCAATTGAAAGTACAGCGCCGCCACGCGCCGGTTCCGGCCACGCTGCGCACACACGTCCAACAGCGCCAGGATCTTGCCGCGGGCCTCTTGTAGCCGGCCTTCGTACAGGCACAGCAGGATGTCCGCCCGGCCGGCGACCACGGATATTTCGCTGAGTACGCTGGACTCGACTTCGGCATGCTTGGCGCGCAGCGCCCGGATTTCGTTCCAGCAGGCATCGGCTTGGCGGGCATGGCCGCCACGCAGATTCAGCCTGAGCTGCTCGAGCAGGCTATAAGACAGCAGGCGATCGAGCTTGCGTTGGCGGGCATAGCCGTCCAGCCGGCGCATCACCGACAGCGCGTCCGGCAATTCGCCTTTCAGCGCCAGGGTGCGGCTAAGCACCAGCATCACCCGCAACAGCGTGTCAGGCAATGACCGGCATTCGAATTCCCGCAAGCGGCCGCGCAGGGACAGGACTTCGTCCAGATTGCCCAGTTCGTAAAGCACTTCGCACAACAGGCCGGTAGCCAGGCCGATGGTGTCGGCCGCCGCGTCCTCGACTTTCTCGCATTCATAGAGCACATCGCGGTATAGATGCTCGGCGGCGTTCATCTGGCCTTCGAGCGCCAGGCTGAACCCGATCATGCAGCGCCCGGTCAGCACGCCGAACGGTGTGCCCAGGGGCGTGCGGCCCTGGGCCGGCGCCGCCTGGACGGCACGCGCCTGCGCGTACTCATTGCGGTAGATGTGGATCCACGAAAGCACATTGCGCCCGCCCGCCAGGGCAATGTCCTCTACCTGCGAAGGCGCCGCCTGCAGGTGCGGGTACAACGCCATGGCCAGGTCCATGTCGTCGGACTGCATGGCCAAGAGCCCCTGGATCACCAGGATGCGATACCGGGCCGACGCGTCGCAGCCAGCCATGACACCATCCGGCAAGTCCAGTTCGCGGCGGCAGTCGTCGAAGCGATGCTGCAGCAGCGCCAACAGGGCCCGCCACACCCGCAACCCCGGGTCCGGCGTGTCCGGGGCGGCTGGAATCTGCTGGATTACCTCGGCCAGCTGCCGCCAGTCGCCGATGCGGAACAGTTCGCCGGCATAGCGTTCGGCCATGGCCGCCGCATGGCCCATGTCGCCGCAGGCCGCCGCGTGCGCTACCGCCCGTACGCGCTGCCCGCGGCGCGCGAACTCATGACTGGCCGCGCGCTGCGCCCGCGCGCGTTCGTTTGCGTCCAATTGCGAAAAGCGCAATGACAATAGCGTTTTCAGCGGCGCCTGGATACGCCATTCCATGACACCGTGCGACCCGACGGCACCCGATACAAAGCCGATCTCGGCACGCCAGCGTTGCAGCATCGCCACGCAGTCGTCGACCGCCATCGTGCACAGCGCGGCGCACAATTCGGCGTCGATATCTTCCAGTATGGAAAGCAGCGTCAGGCGCCGCGCGTCTTCGGCTCGCAGGTTTTCCAGGACTTCGTGCTGCAGGTAGGCCAGCGCGTCGGACGGCAGCGCCGCCGGCCCGCAAGAACCGGCCGCGCCATCGTCTTGGTATGTGCGCAGCATGAAATGCAACCCGGCGCACCAGCCGGCCGACACGGCATGCCAGTCGGCTGCCAGGTGGGCCGGCACGGTGCCCGGGCGCTGCCGGGCCCAGTGCCCGATGTCGTCGGGCGTCCATTGCAGGTCGCCGGGGCCGATTTCCAGCACGTGGCCGTAGGCGCGCAGGCGTCCGAGCGATAACGCCGGGCTCTCGCGCCCGGCGAACACACATTGCAGCCCGGCGGGACAATAGTCGAGCAAGGGCTGCAGGATCCTCAGCTCGCTCGGGCGGCCGCGCGCATGCAGGTCGTCGAAAATAATGACAATGGGTTGGCGCCGCGCCGACACCGCCCGCACCAGCGCCACCGACAAATACGACATGGCTTCGTGGTGGTCCGAGGGAAACGGGCTGGGCAACAGGGCCACGATGGCCGGATCGATTTCCACGCAGCGCTGCACCAGGGTGGACACCAGTCCCAGGCGGTTCTGTTCGCCGCCATCCACCCAGATGACCGCCGCGCCGGCGTCGCGCTGGCGGGCCGCCCATGCCTGCAAGAGCAAGGTCTTGCCGCTGCCGGCGGGCCCGGTCAGCACAATGCAGCGCCTGTCCCGGGCCTGGCCGAGCGCGTCCGTCAGGCGCGAGGGGACCCAGCCGTCGCGGTTCGCGGCCGCGAACCGCGGGGGACCATTGTGGGCGCAGGCATTCGGTGTCCGGGGCATGCTCGATCTGGAAGCGCTCGGCAGCGCTGGCGGTCGCCGCGCTGGGACCATGAAGCGTCCAATCATAGGAGCCGGGCTCGAACACCGTCAACCGAAGGGCCCGTCGCCGAAAGACGGCCCGCGGCGTCAACCGGACAACGGCCGGAACAGCTCATCGAATGCATCCAGCGAGGGCAAGCGCAGCATCGGGCGGCTGTCCAGCTTGCCGATGGCATCATCCAGGTCGTCCAGCATCCGGATCCGCGCCGCTTCGGTCACATAGGGGACGTGATAGGCGATGAACGGCTCGTAGACCCCATACCCCACATAACCCAATGTGCCTTGCAGCAGGTGCCGCAGCATGCCCATCGGCAATTCGCCATGGATAGCGCCTTGGCCGAACATGTGCTCGCGTCCGCCGAGCGACGTCAGCACCAGCGCGCGCCTGCCGGCCATGCCCGCCCGGTCGTACACACGCCGCCCGCCATAGAAGGTTCCCGACAGGAATACGCGGTCGATCCAGCCTTTCATCATGGCCGGCATCGAGAACCAGAAAACGGGAAACGCCAGCACCAGCAAATCCGCTTCCAGCACCGCCTGGACTTCTTCCACGATGTCGGCCGCCAGGGTGCCGCTGGCCCAGCCATGGCGCTGTTCGAGCGAATAGACCAGGTGGCCCGGGTCGCGGCGAGTGTGGAAATCGCCCGCGCCGGCAACCGGGTTGAACCCCTTGGCATAGAGGTCCGACACCGTGACACGCCATCCGGCCCGCTCCAGCGCGCTGTGCGCACGCGCCATCATGGCATGTACGAACGACTTGGGTTCTGGATGGGCGTAGACAATATGGGCCGTTGGCATGCGCTCATCCCCATTGGTGGATTTTCCCGCGCTTGGCCAGCGCGGCGTTGATAGCGTCGATCTCTTCGTCGATGCGCTGGCGAACCGCATATTGCGGCGCCAGCCATTGCTTGATGCGTCCATAGGCGGCGCTGGATTTCGCCGCCAGCATGACGGCGCGTTCGGCGGCGGTCTCCATGACCCGGTCCGGCGCTTCCAGTTCTGTCACCCAACCCCAGTCGAACGCGTCCTGGCCGCTGATGGGCTGCCCGGCCAGCAACATGCGCTTGGCCCGCGCCGACCCGATGCACTGCGCCAGCAGCAGGCTGCTGCCGGCCTCCGGCGCGATGGCCAGATCGACGAACGGCATGTGAATGCGCGCATCGGCCGTGGATACGATCCAGTCGGCGTGCAGCAACAGCGTGGCGCCGATGCCCACGGCCCAGCCATGCACGACGGCCACCAGCGGTTTTTGCAGGGCGGCCAGCGCATGCAGAAAGCGCGGCACGGGGTCTTCGGGACACTGCGGCCACGCCGCGAATGCCTGCAGATCGTGCCCGGCGCAGAATCCGCCACCCTGGCCAGCCAGCAGCACGGCGCCCACGTCCGGCGCGTGCGCCGCGCGCAGCAGGATGCCCGCCAGACGCTCGAACATATCCATGTCCAGGGCGTTGCGCTTGTGCGGCCGGTTGATCAATATGCGCAGTACGTCGCCGTCCTGCTGTTCGAGGATAGTCTGCGTCACGTCAGGGCCTCATATCACGCCGTCGCGCCGCAGCGCCTGCACCTGCTCGGCGCTCAGCCCCAGCTGGTTCATCAGGATGGCCTCGTTGTCGTCACCCATCGCGCCGCCCGTCCTGGCGACGCGGCATTCGTCGCGGCGAAAACGCGGCACCACGCCCGGCACGCGCACCGTCCCGAACTCGTGGTCGGACACACTTTGCAGGAAACCACGCGCCCGGACCTGGGGATCGTTCACCATCTGGTGGGCGGAATACACGGGCGCCACCGTGCCCTCGTGCCGGTGGAAGCGCTCCAGCACATCGGCCAGGTCGTGGTTCTTGAACCAGTCGCTGAATATCCGGTTCACGTCCCGGGCATGCAGGCAGCGGTTGCGATTGCCCCGGAACCGGGGATCTTCCAGCAGGTCTTCGCGCTCGATTGCCCGGCAATTGGCCTGGAACAGCGCATCGGTGCTGCCCGAAAGCGAGACCCACTGGTGGTCGCGCGTCTGGTAGACGCCCGTGGGCGCAGCGTACTGGCTGACGTTGCCCGATCGCTCCTGGGACTTGCCCAGCAGGTCGTACTGCATGGGCAGGAAGTCCAGCAGCTTGATGGTGGCCTCGGTCAGCGACAGGTCGATCTCTTCACCCGGCGCGTCCGGATCGGCCGCCCGCTTCCACAAGGCGGCCATCACTCCCAGCGCGCCGAACAGCCCGCCGATCGAATCGCCGATCGGGAAACCCACATGCATGGGTGCGCCGTCGGGCTCGCCCGTAATGTATGTCATGCCGCCCATGGCCTCGAAGATACGGGCGAAGCCGGGCCGGCTGGCGTAGGGGCCGGACTGGCCGAATGCGGTGGCGCGCAGCACGACCAGCCGGGGTTGTTCGCGCCACAGCGTGTCCATGTCCAGGCCCCATTTCTCGAGCGTGCCGGGCCGGAAGTTCTCGATCAGCACATCGCAGTCGCGCAGCAGCGCTTTGAAGATTTCCTGGCCACGCGGTTTGCGCAGGTCCAGCGACAGCAGGCGCTTGTCGCGATTGACCACCTTCCACCACAATGACCGGCCATCCTTGAAAGGCGGGAAGTTCCGCAAGCCGTCGCCCACCTTCGGCAGTTCGATCTTGATGACTTCGGCGCCATAGTCCGACAGCAGCGCCGCCGCGGACGGCGCGGCCACGATGGTGGCCAGATCGATCACCTTCAACCCCGCCAACGGCCCGGTTCGCTGCCCCATCGTCACAACTCGTCTCCCTGTTCCACGGAACGGCTATCGCGCTCCCAGTCGTAAAGCGCCGGCCTCTTGTCCAGGAAAGCCGCGACGGCCTGCTGGTGATATGCCGTCGACATGGCCACGGCCTGGGCGTAGGCCTCGGCCGCGCCCAGTGTGTCGTAGTCGGCTTCCAGGCCTTGATTCAGCAGCTTCTTCGTCATTCCCATGGCGTCGCGCGACCCTCGGCTCAGGGCCCGGGCCATGGCGCGGGCGCGCGGCAGCAGCGCATCCGGCGCCAGGACTTCGTTGACCAGTCCCATCTGCAGCGCCTGCCGCGCATCGAGTTTTCGGCCGGTCAGCAGCAGGTCGCGGGCGGCCGCGGCGCCTGCCCGGCGCGGCAACAAGTAGGCCGCGCCGAAGTCCGGCGTCAGGCCCAGGCGGGCGAACGACATGCTGAACACCGCACGCGTCGAAGCCACGATGAAGTCCGCATGCAGCGCCAGACTGAATCCTCCGCCGAATGCGCCGCCATCCACGGCGGCGATCACCACGGCATCGAGTTCTCGCAGGCGCCGCAACCAGGCATTGGCGTCGGCCAGCCGTGCGCGCGTGGATGCGGGCGAACGCTCGCAGGCATCCGCGCCTTGCAGGCGAGCCTGCATTTCCTTGATGTTGCCGCCCGCGCAGAAGCTGCCGCCCGCCCCCGCAATCAGCAAGACCTTGACATCGCGGTCCTGCTCGACAATGCCCAACATCTCTTTGTAGTCTTCCCGCAAGTCGACGGACAGCGGATTGCGCGCGTCGGGCCGCTGGTGGATGAACTCGGCAACTCCCTGGTGGACGGTCAATGAGGAAGCGCGCAACGTCAGGCCGGAATCCATGTCGATGGGTCAACTCTTGATGGATATGTGCAAGTCGTCGACCAGTTTCGCAATGCGCCGGCGCTGCGCCTGGAAGTACTGCGCCGCCTGCGCGGCGGTGGTGTGCTCGCCCTCGATACCCAGTCCGTCCAGCGCCTCGCGCACATCGGCCAATTGCAGCACCGTCTTCAGCTGCCCATTGAGCGCCTGGACGACCGGCTCGGGGGTGCCCGCGGGCGCGATCAGCATGAACCAGGGCGCCAGCCCCTCGACCTGGGGCGGCACGCCCAATTCACGGCCAGTGGGAATATCGGGCCGCAATGTCGAGCGCCTGGGCTCGGTCACCATCAGCAGGCGCACTGCCCCGCGTTCCAGCATGGCCCGGACGGCGGCGTATTCCAGCATGCCGAAATCCACCTCGCCGGACCCCAGGGCCACCGCTACGGGCCCACCGCCCTTGTAGGGAACGGGCACGATCTTCACACCGGCCGCATCGGCCAGCGCCATTCCCGCCAGGTGCGGATTGCTGCCTATGCCCTGGTGCCCGAACGTCAGATTGCCGTGCGTCCTGCCGTACTCGACGAACTCGGCGTAGGTCTTCACCGGCAGCGAACTGCGCACCACCAGGTACATCGGCGCGCGCCCCAGCATGCTGACAGGCGTGAAATCCTTGCCCGGCGCGAAGGCAGCGCCCTCGAACATCAGTGGAAACGCTGTCGTGACCGCCGTGGCGAAGCCCAGCACATAACCATCCGCATCGGCGCGGCGCACGTGGTCCATGGCAATGCGGGTCGCCGCGCCAGGCTTGTTTTCTACAATGAATTGCTGCCCCATCGCGTCGCCCAGCTTGCGGGCGACGATCCGCGCGAAAGCATCGGTTGCCGCCCCGGCGGCAAAGCCCACCACAAGGCGCACCGGTTGCGCCGGGTAGGCCGAACCGGCACGGGCCGGGCCGGGCGGCAAGCCCGCCAATCCGGCTGCCGCCGCCAGCATGTGCAGCAACGTATTCCTGCGCCCCACGGACACATGCCCGCGGGCGTCCAGCTGCCTGGTTTTCATAATGGTCTCCTCCGAGCCGGGGCGCTTCGTCCCCTTCGGTGCCATTATGTGCATCAGGCTCGCTTCCCCACCCCCCCATATCGGGTGGGCCGGCCTTATCAATACATATTTCGCTTGTAATCCTGCTTCAGCCCGGTGCGCATCAGGCCCGGGATGGACACCATGCCGCGCGCGATGGCGGCGCCCAGCCCGCGCGTCTTGTTCAGCCTGACATGCGCGGCGAAGACCTCGGCCGGATCGATATCGGCGGGCGCCGCGGGGGCCGGCCACAACTCGGCCCTGGCCAATGCGGCGCTGTCGCGCAGCGCAATGGACGGGCATGCCAGGCTGGCGACCACTTTCGGCGTCTTGCCCTGCACCTCGAACGCCTGCCGCTGCGCCGGATCGGCGCCGATCCGCACCGTGCCTTGCGCGACGGCCACGCGCGTGCATCCGGGCACCACCAGTATCGCGGCAGCCTGTGGGCGCGACAGCAGGTTGCGGAAGCTGTCGGTGCGGCGATTGCCGGGGCGGTCGGCATAGCGGAAGCCGCCGGCGAAAGGTTGCGCCAGCAGGCCAGCCGGATCGCCCTTGGGGCTGAGATCGGTGTGCAGGCCGGTATCGGCCGTGGCCAGCGCCATGAAGCGGCTGGCGGCCAGGAAATCCGCCGCCTCGGCGGGCTGGACGGCATCGCCCGGCTGCCAGAAATCCGCGCGCAGCAGCGCCTTGGCGCAATGCGCATAGCATTCCTGCACGGCGATCTCGATATCGCCGTCCTGGACGGCCCGCACCGCGCCGTTGATACGCAAGGTCTCGCCCAGCCCGGGGATCAGGAACAGCAAGCCCGCCCCGCGGCCTTCTTGCGCCAATTGCGGGTCGTCCAGCGCGGCGCGCGACACGCGCAGATGCCCGGCATCGTTCGCCCAGGCGAACCCGCGGGCGCCGCCTGCCAGCGTGGCGTCGACCTGCCGCGCATCGCTGAACCCGGCGAACGCCAGCGGGGATGCCGCCAGCCAGCGCCGGGCGTGCTCGTCCAGGTGATCGATCACCTTCAGGTTGATGCCGCCCGGCTGTGCGCCGACGTGGGTTTCCAGGGCCTCGACGGTATCGATCACGCTGTCCATGCATGTCTCCTGTGCGGGTGATCCACTATTTTATAAATGAGAATTATTTATATCAACAGCCCTGCTCGGCGCCCCGCCATATTGGTTACGATGGAACGCCGGCCCCGCCCATCGCCCCTGAAGGAATCCGCCATGTCCCAAGCCCCCGCCAACGCGTGCGCCGTGTTCCATGCCCTGCACGAGCAAGGCTGCTTCATCCTGCCCAACCCCTGGGACGTGGGCAGCGCCCGGTTCCTGCAAAGCCTGGGGTTCAAGGCGCTGGCCACCACCAGTTCGGGCATGGCCTGGTCGCACGGCCGGCCGGACGGCAAGGCCGGGCTGCAGGCCGTACTGGAGCACCTGCGCACCATGGCGGCAGCCACCGACCTGCCGATGAACGCCGATTTCGAGAACGGCTACGCGGCCGATGCCGACGAAGTGGCGCGCCATGTGCGGCAGGCGGCGCAGACCGGCGTGGCGGGGCTGTCCATCGAGGACGGCACCGGCAACCCGGCGGACCCGCTGTACCCGCTGGACGAGGCCGTGGCGCGGCTGCAGGCCGCGCGGCACGCGATCGACCAGGCCGGCACCGGCACGCTGCTGGTGGGGCGCGCCGAGAATTTCATCGTGGGCCGGCCCGACCTGGACGACACCATCGCCCGCTTGCGCGCCTACGCGCAGGCAGGGGCCGACTGCCTGTACGCGCCGGGCATCCGCACGCGCGAGCAGATCGCCGCGGTGGTGGCCGCCGTGGCGCCCAAGCCGGTGAACCTGCTGGTGGGCTGGAGCAGCGAACTGAACCTGCAGGAAATCGCCGACCTGGGCGTGCGCCGCGTCAGCGTGGGCGGCGCCCTGGCGCGCACGACCTGGGCGGGGTTCATGCAGGCGGCGCAAGCCCTGGCGCAGGGCCGCTTCGATGCCGCCTTCGCGCATGCCGCGTCGGGCGATCAGCTGAACAAGCTGTTTGCGGCGGGCCGCTGACGCGCCGTGCCGGGCCGCAGTTCGCCAGCAAGAACGCGAGTGCGCGGGCACCGGCGCGCGCCTAGACTGAGTTCCTGCAAGCCCGTGCTTGCCCGACCTTGAAGGAGCCGAACATGTCATACGCATACAAGACCATGGATTCGCCCGTGGGGCAGTTGAAGCTGGTGGCCAGGGGCGCGAAGCTGGCCGCCATCCTGTGGGAAAACGACCGCCCCGATCGCGTGCGCCTGGGCCCGATGCACGAAGACCCGCAATGCCCCGTGCTGCTGCAGGCCGAACAGCAGCTGGCCGAATACTTCGCCGGCCGGCGCGACCGCTTCGAGCTGCCGCTGGATTTCGTGGGCACCGCATTCCAGAAGCAGGTGTGGGCCGCGCTGCTGACCATTCCGTACGGCCAGACACGCAGCTACCGCGATATCGCGGTGCAGATCGGGCGCGACAAGGCCGTGCGCGCAGTGGGCGCGGCCAACGGACGCAATCCGATTTCCATCGTGGCCCCGTGCCATCGCGTGGTGGGCGCCTCGGGCGACCTGACCGGTTTCGCGGGCGGGCTGCGCGCCAAGGCGCTGTTGCTGGCGCTGGAAAGCAGCCAGGGGCGGCTGGCCGCATGAGCCGGCCGGCCCACGCCCAACGCGCACCCCGCAGTGCCCGACGGGAAGCCGCGCCGACGGACACTGGCGTCATCGTCGGCGCGGACGGGCTGGCGCGCCCGCCCTGGGCCGCGCACGACCCGCTGCTGCAACACTACTACGACACGGAATGGGGCATGCCGGTGCGCGACGAACGCGGGTTGTTCGAACGGCTGAGCCTGGAATGTTTTCAATCGGGATTGTCGTGGGCCACCATCCTGCGCAAGCGCGATGCGTTCCGCGCGGCGTTTCGCGAATTCGACCCCGATACCGTGGCGGCATTCGGCCCGGCCGACATCGCGCGCCTGCTGGCCGACAGCGGCATCGTGCGCAACCGGGCCAAGATCCTGGCCACCATCAATAACGCGGCCGCCACGCTGGCCCTGCGGGCCGAGGGCGGGCTGGCGGATTTCATCTGGTCGTTCCAGCCCAAGGCGACGCCCGCGCCGCGCACGGTCGCCGAGATCCCCACCACGTCGGAAGCCTCGGCGGCCCTGAGCCAGGCATTGCGCAAGCGCGGGTTCGCATTCGTGGGGCCCACCACCATGCATGCGCTGATGGAAGCCACGGGCATGATCGATACCCACCTGGTGGATAGCCATCGCCGCGGCAGTTCGGGAGTCTGGCCGCGCACGTGATTGCGCATCAGAATGTAAATGGTGCCGCATGGGCGCGCCGGGCGGCGCGGAAACAGGGCCATAATCCCAGTTCTGCGACTTCATTGTTTACCGCCCATGAAACGTCTGATAGCCCGTCTTCTCGTTGCCGGTACGATGGGCGTACTGGCCGCCTGCACCATGAACGATCACACGCCTTCTTCCGCCGTCCAGCCGGCCGCGTCCGATGCGGCCACGCTGTCCGCCTACCACTGGGACCTGGCCGAGGCGCGCGACGCCAGCGGCGCGGCGCAGGCGCAATGGGCACCGCCCAAGACGCTGCGCGGCGCGCCGCTGCGCCTGAGCTTTGCCGGGCAGCGCGTGGCCGTGTCCGGCCTGTGCAATCGCCTGGGCGCCGGTTACCAGGTCCAGGGCGATCGCCTGAAGATCTCGCAAGTGGCCGGCACCATGATGGCCTGCGGCGACGCCGGGGTGATGCAGTACGAGCAAGCCGTGGCCCGGCGCCTGCCGCAAGCGGCATCGTGGCGCGTGGCGCAAGGGCCGGCCGGCCCCACGCTGACGCTGGGCTTCAGCGACGGCGCGCAATGGACGCTGGCCGGCACGCCCACCGACGAAACCCGCTACGGCTCGGCCGGCCAGACGCTGTTCCTGGAAGTGGCGCCGCAGCGCGTGGCCTGCTCGCACCCGCTGGTTCCCGACATGCAGTGCCTGCAGGTGCGCGAAATCCAGTACGACGCCAGCGGCGTCAAGACGCGCCAGGGCGACTGGCAGGCGTTCTATAGCGATATCGAGGGCTATACGCACCAGCCCGGCGTGCGCAACGTGCTGCGCGTGAAACGCTACGAGCGCGCCAACGTGCCAGCCGATGCCTCGCGCTATGCGTATGTGCTGGATATGGTGGTGGAAAGCGAGCAGACCGGCCGCTGACCGGGTGTGGCGGGGCGGCTGCCGAAACCCGGTGTCAGACACCGACCCTGGACGCCCGTCGTGCGCGATGCCTACCAACACCGGGCCGATATCACGTTGATTTCGGTCATTTGAATGGCAGAGAGTCGGTGCCAACATGGGCAATCGACCATCCTCCTTGTCGTGTCGCCATGGCCTACCCTATCCTGCTGATCCTGCATTTATTCGCCGCGCTGGTGTTCGTCGGCACGGTGTTCTTCGAAGTGCTGATGCTGGAAGGGGTGCGCAAGCGCGTGCCGCGCGAGGCCATGCGCCTGCTGGAAACCGAGATCGCTGCCCGGGCGCGCCGCGTCATGCCGTGGGTGCTGTTGGTGCTGTACAGCGCCGGCCTGGGGCTGGCCTGGCAGCATCGCGCCGCGCTGGCGCATCCTTTTGCCAGCAGCTTCGGCCTGCTGCTGACCCTGAAGATCGTATTGGCGCTCAGCGTGTTCGGCCATTTCCTGACGGCCATGTCGCTGCAGCGGCGCGGGCGGATGAACGCGCGCGCCTTCCAGCGCATCCACCTGAGCGTCTTCTGCCACATGGTGGGCATCGTCCTGCTCGCCAAAGCCATGTTCTACCTGCACTGGTAGCCGGCCGGGGCGCGGCGGGGCGGCGCGGGCCCCGGCCCCACGCCGCGCCACGCGCTACTTATTGATTGGCGTTCGGGAAGAACAGCTGCTGGCCGTTCACCTTGTAGCTGGCGATGGTGTCCTGGCCGGCCTTGGACGTCACCCAGTCGACGAACTGCTGGGCCTGCTTGGCCTTCACATGCGGGAATTTCGCCGGGTTCACCACCATGACCCCGTACTGGTTGAACAGGCGCTTGTCGCCCTCGACCAGCACCTTCAGGCTGCCGGGGTTCTTGAAACTGAGCCAGGTGCCGCGGTCGGACAGCACGTAGGCTTCCATCGACGACGCCATGTTCAGGGCCGGCCCCATGCCGCAGCCACAGGCCTTGTAGCCCTTGCCCTTGTCTTCGAGGCCGGCGGCCTTCCAGAACCGCAGTTCGGCCGCGTGCGTGCCGCTCTTGTCGCCGCGCGAGACGAACGACGCGTCGGCCTTGGCCAGCTTTTCCAGGGCCTGCACGATGTCGTTGCCCGTTACGCCGGCCGGGTCCGACGCCGGCCCGATCAGCACGAAGTCGTTGTACATGACCGGGTAGCGCTTGGTGGCGTAGCCTTCGGCCACGAATTTCTCTTCGGCCACCTGGTCGTGCACGAACAGCACGTCGGCATCGCCGCGGCGCGCGGTGTCCAGCGCCTGGCCGGTGCCCTGCGCCACCACCTTGATGTCGATGCCGCTGGCCTGCTTGAACGCGGGCAGCAAGTGCGAGAACAGGCCCGACTGCTCGGTAGAGGTGGTCGAGGCCATGACGATGGTCTCGGCGCCGGCCCCCTGCGCGCCCAGTGTGGCGGCGGCCAGCAGGACGGGCGCGGCGGCGCGCCGCCACAACATGGATATCTTCATGGTATGCGTTCTCCTTTGAGGAACAGGCTGGCCGCTTCGGGCAGCGGGCCATAGAAAAAGTCGTCCACGGGCAGGTCGGCCACGACGCGGCCGCGTTCCAGGTAGATGACGCGCCGCGCCAGCCGCTTGACCTGGCCCAGGTTGTGGCTGCTGAACACCATGGCGGGCTCGCGCCCCGCCCCCGGCTGCGCGAAGTCCTGCATCATCTGCTCGACCTCGCGCTTGGCATGCGGATCCAGGCTGGCGGTGGGCTCGTCCAGCAGCAGCACATCGGGCGCCAGCGCCCAGGCGCGCGCCATGGCCAGGCGCTGCTGCTGCCCGCCGGACAACGCCTTGGCATTGCGCGCCGCCAGGTCCTGCATGCCCACGCGCGCCAGCGCCGGCACGGCCCGGGCGCGCGCCTCGCGCCAGCGCACCCCGCGCAGCCACAGCCCCAGCGCCACGTTGTTGAGCACCGACGTGCGCAGCAGGTAAGGCTGCTGGAACAGCATGGCCTGGCGCCGCCGCGCCACGCAGAACGCCTGCCCGCGGGTGGGTTGCAGCAAACAGTGCAGCAGGCGCAGCAGCGTGCTCTTGCCGCTGCCGTTGGCGCCCACCAGCGCCACGCATTCGCCGGCCTGGATGGCCAGCGACACGCCGCTCAGGGCGCGCACCCCGCCATAGTCGACATCGACGTCGCGCAGTTCGAACAGGGTGGCGGGCGCGCGCCGCGCCGGCCGGGGCTCGGTCGCGCCGGCCACGGTGGCGCCGGCCTCGCAGGCGGGGCCTTTCATGACAGCGCCCCCGCCCTGCCGAATAGGCCCGCCAGGCCCGCGTCGCGGCGCTCGCGCCAGCGCCGCACAACCGCGGCCAGCATGTTCAGCAACAGCACCACCAACAGTAGCAACAGCCCCAGGGCCAGCGCCAGCGGCAGGTCGCCCTTGCTGGTCTCGAGCGCGATGGCGGTGGTCATGACGCGCGTATAGCCTTCGATATTGCCGCCCACCACCATGACGGCGCCGACTTCGGAAATGGCCCGGCCAAAGCCCGTGATGACGATGGTCAGCAAAGTGAAGCGCTCGTCCCAGACCAGCAACAGGCTGCGCACCAGGGTGCGCGCGCGCAGCGAACGCAATTGCTCGCCGTGATGGCGCTCGGCGTCCTCGACCGTCTGGCGCACCAGCGCCGTCACCACCGGACAGACCAGCACCGCCTGCGCCAGCACCATGGCCTGGAACGAGAACAGCCAGCCCAGGAACCCCAGCGGCCCCGAATGCGACAGCAGCAGATAGACCGCCAGGCCCACCACCACGGAAGGCAGGGCCAGCGAGGTGTTCAGGAAAGTCAGCACAATGCCGCGGCCGCGGAACCGCGCCACCGCCAGCCATGCGCCCGTGACCATGCCCACGCCGCAGGCCAGCGCACAGGCACAGGCGCTGACGGCCAGCGAGCGGGCCACGATCGACAGCAGCACCGGATCGGCGGCGGCGATCAGCTGGAATGCGGTCATCACGCTTTCGGATACGGTATTCATGGAGCATGCGCCTGCGGGACTGACCAGAGGGTAGCCCAGCAGTATCATGCAAACCATATGAACAAATGTTCATAAGTTGAAATCTCCGGCGGACCGGCCGCCGGCATTTAAGGCATACTCGCGGGCGTGCATCGCATCGACCTTACCTACGCGCTGGGCGCCACCGACACGGCGCCCGCCACCATCGGCAATGCGCTGATGGACCTGCTGTTCGCCGTGCGCGAGCACGGGTCGATCTCGGCCGCGGCCAAGGCGCTGGGGCTGTCGTACCGGCACGTGTGGGGCGAGCTGAAGAAATGGGAACAGACGCTGGGCCGCACCCTGATCGTCTGGGACAAGGGCCAGCCGGCGCGCCTGAACGAATTCGGCGAAAAATTGCTGTGGGCCGAACGCCAGGCCCAGGCCCGGCTGGCGCCGCAGATCAACGCCCTGCGCGCCGACCTGGAACGCGCCTTTGCCGTGGCGTTCGACGATGCCGCCCATGTGGTGCCGCTGTACGCCAGCCACGACCACGCGCTGGGCGCGCTGCGCGAACATGCCGTGGCCAGCGACAAGCTGTACCTGGACATTCGCTACACCGGCAGCGTGGATGCGATCCGCGGGCTGAACGAAGGGCGCTGCGTGATCGCCGGCTTCCATACCCGCCACGACCCCGTGCCCGGCTCGCTGACCGAACGCACCTACAAGCCGCTGCTGCAGCCGGGCCTGCACAAGATCATCGGCTTCGCGCAACGCCACCAGGGCCTGATCGTGGCGCGCGGCAACCCCCTCGGGCTGGCCGCCCTGGCCGACCTGGGCCGCCCCGGCGTGCGCTACGTCAACCGGGCCCTGGGCACGGGTACCCGCGTGCTGTTCGACGAACTATTGGAACAGGCGGGCCTGCCGGCCTCGGCCATTGCGGGCTATGCCAGGGCCGAACCTTCGCACGCCGCCGTGGCCCACGCCATCGCGGCCGGCACGGCCGACGCGGGGCTGGGCATCGAGCCGGCGGCGCGCGAACACCACCTGGATTTCGTGCCGCTGGTGCAGGAAGACTACTTCCTGGTGTGCTTGAAGTCGACGCTGGACCAGCCATCCACCCAGGCGCTGCTGGGCATCCTGCGCAGCCCCGCCTGGCAGGCGGCGCTATCGGCCATGCCCGGCTATGCGCCGGCGCAAAGCGGCCAGGTGCTGTCGATGCGGCGGGTGCTGCCCTGGTGGAGCTTCCCGCCGCGAAAAACGCGATAGCCCGCGCCCCGGCATTTCCCAAGGTGTCAGTGTTTCACCGCGCAGGGCGCGACCGGCCCGTGATGAAAACGGGTGTAGCCGAATCGGGGGTGGGTTTTCACTTCAGACACCTTGTATCTTGAAGGCAAGATCGATCTGCCGGCCGATTACGCCGACTGCGGCGCCCCGGTGCGTGGGGCTTCGGCCACCCGGGAGGCGGCCAGTTCGGGCTGCAGCACCAGCCGTTCGGGCGCCGTATAGCAGACGAAATGCCGGTTCACGGCGCGGCCGATGGCGCACAGGCCCAGATCGCGGGCGATTTCGTAGCCCATCTGCGTCATGCCGCTGCGCGACACCACGATGGGCACGCCCATCTGGGCCGATTTCATGATCATCTCGCTGGTCAGCCGGCCCGTGGTGTAGAAGATCTTGTCGTCGCCGCCCTGGTCGGCCGCCGGCCGCAGCCACATCCAGCCGGCCAGGGTATCGATGGCATTGTGGCGGCCGACGTCTTCCACGAACATCAGCATTTCCTCGCCGCGGAACAGCGCGCAGCCATGCACCGACCCGGCCGACTTGTAGGTGGTTTCCTGCAGGCGGATGGCATTCAGCAGGCCATACAGCTGCGCCTGCGTCACGCGGGCCTGCGGCGCCAGGCGGGTGTTTTCCAGCTCTTCCATCAGCCCGCCGAACACACTGCCCTGCCCGCAACCGGTGGTGACCACGCGCTTGGCCGTGCGGGCCTCGATGTCGGCAATGCCGTGGCGCGTTTCGACGGCGGCCGCATTGACCTCCCAGTCGACCATGATCGACAGCACCTCGCCCACGTCGCGGATCAGGCGCTGGTTGCGCAGGTAGCCCAGCACCAGCAATTCGGGCATGGCGCCCAGCGTCATCAGCGTGACCACCTCGCGCCGGTCGACGTAGATGGTCAGCGGGCGCTCGGCCGGGATCGATACGGTTTCGGCCGCGCCGTGCTCGTTGACGACGACGACTTCGCGCGTCAGCGGCGCGCGCGCCTGGGTCAGGCGAGGCAGAGGCGACGGCGGCGCGGTCACTTGGCGGCTGGCTTGCCCGCGGCGTCGGGCTGGGGCGAACTGGGCGGCTGGCTGGCGGTCTCGGCCGGCGAATGCGCCCCCGACCCCTCGCGCGGCTGCACCGGCGCGGGCGCGTAGACGAACGGCCCGGGGTCCTTGCATTCGGGTGTGGCGACGGGCGGCGCGGGGCTCTTGCCGGCGGCCCTGGCGCTGGCGAAGTAGCCGGCGGCGACCTTGTCCTGCGATTGGCACAATTGGTAGGCGGCCACCTTGGTGCTCCAGGCCGCCTTGGCCTTGGCTTCGGCGGCCTTGGCCTGGGCTTCGGCGCTGGGCGCCGGCAAGGTCGCCTGCGCGCCGGTAGCCACCAGGGCCAGCGACAGGGCTGCAAGAATCTTCATGGCGTGCCTCCTTGGGGGTCAGACACCGGCCGGACGGGCCGGGCGGCCCTTGGCGGCCCGCTCACGGGTGCGCTGGGCGGGCACCTTGCCCGACTGGATATCGTCGTACCACTGGTCGTGATGCTCGCGCGCCCAGGCCTCGTCGACATAGCCCGTCTTCATGGCCTTGTAGGCGCCCTTCATGCCGATGGTGCCCAGATAGATGTGCCCCATCAGCATGCACATCATCAGGATGACCGACACGGCGTGGATCATGTGGGCGATCTGCATGTTGCCGCGCGTGTAGGCCAGCCCGGGCGCCACGCGGTCCAGGAACAGGCCCGAGGCCACGGCGATCAGCCCCATGAGCAGCATGCCGACCCAGAACATGATTTTCTCGCCGGCATTGAAGCGGCCGGCCGGCACGTGCCGGGCGCGCAGCAGGCCGCCGCCGCGGCGCAACCAGACCAGGTCGTAGCGGCGCAGCAGGTTGTCTTTGGCGAACGTGACCAGCACCACCAGCAGCGACACCGCGAAGACCGGGCCGACGAAGTTGTGGGTGGTCTTCAGTACCCAGGTCAGCCAGCCGAACACGGCGCTGCCCATCCAGGGCAGCAGGAAGAACTTGCCGAACGCCATCACGATGCCCGACAGGGCCAGGATGACGAACGCCGCGGCGTTGACCCAATGGGCGGCGCGCTCGAAATAGGTGAAGCGCTCGATCTTGCGGCCGGTTTCGGCGCTGTGCAGCTTGACGGGCCCCTTGGCCGCATAGAACAGCAGGATGGCCACCAGCACGATCAGCAGCAGCCCGCCGCCGTACGGGATCAGCCAGTGATTGCGCACCTGCCGCCAGGCTTCGCCGGCGTTGGTGTACAGGGAACCCGGATACTGCACGAAGCGCTGGATCAGCACGCCGGCCTCGGGCGCCTGGCTGGCGGGCAGGCTGCTGTAGCCCGGTTCGCCGGAATTGACCTGCCGCCACATGGGCGCGTTATTGCCCGGCTGCACCTTGGCGCGCTGCGCGTTGGTCTGCTCGGCGTAGCCCGGCTGCTCGCTGGCGTCGGGCTTGACCTCGAAAATATTGGCGCCCTTGATGCCGCCCAGCCCGCCGTCGGGCGGCGCGGTATTCTGCGCCGCCGCCGGCGCCAGCATGCAGGCCCCGATCAAGAGTGCCGCGAAGAATGACCGTACCATGGCAGCCTCCGGTCAGTTGACTTTGTTGTACTCGTTCTGCCCGCGTTGGGCGCGCAGGTTGAGCTCGCGCGTCCAGCTGGCCTTGTCGCCGGGCGTCCAGCCCGGGGCCACGAAATTGCTGCCCGTGCCGGCATAGGCGGGCTGGCCGGTGTTCGTGCCCGAATGCATTTCTTGCGAGGGTTCGGTGCAGGCCGCCAGCCCCAGTACCAGCACCGCCAGGAAACCGATGCGCGCGCTCATGATTTGCCCTTCGCGCCGGCTGCCGGCTGCTGTTGGGGCGGCTGCCCGGCCTGCTGCGAGCCGTAGGCGGTGCCCCAGCCCCAGACCTCGGCGCCCTTGCCGCGATGCACGACGCGCGTGCGGAAGATATCGGCCACCACGTCGCCGTCGCCGGCCAGCAGCGCCTTGGTCGAGCACATCTCGGCACAGGCCGGCAGCTTGCCCTCGGCCAGGCGGTTGCGGCCGTATTTCTCGAACTCGGCCTCGCTGCCGTGCTCTTCGGGGCCGCCCGCGCAGAACGTGCACTTGTCCATCTTGCCGCGCACGCCGAAGGCGCCCTCGGACGGGAACTGCGGCGCCCCGAACGGACAGGCGTACGAACAATAGCCGCAACCGATACAGGTGTCTTTATTGTGCAGCACCACGCCTTCTTCGGTGCGGTAGAAGCAGTTGACCGGGCACACCGCCATGCAGGGCGCGTCGCTGCAGTGCATGCACGCCACCGAAATGGACTTCTCGCCGGGCACGCCGTCGTTCAGCGTGACCACGCGGCGGCGGTTCACGCCCCAGGGGATCTCGTGCTCGTTCTTGCACGCGGTGACGCAGCTGTTGCACTCGATACAGCGCTCTGCATCACAGACGAATTTCATTCTTGCCATGGCGGTCTCCTCAGGCCTTCGCGATGTTGCAGATCGTCGTCTTGGTTTCCTGCATCATCGTCACGGAATCGTAGCCGTACGTGGTGCCGGTATTGACCGCCTCGCCGCGCACGACGGGCGCGGCGCCTTCCGGGTAGCTGGACAGCAGGTCGGCCCCCTGCCAGCGCCCGGCGAAGTGAAAAGGCATGAACGCCGTGTCGGGCCCGACCCGCTCGGTGACCAGCGCCTGCACGTTCAGGCGCGCGCCGGTGGGCGTGGACACCCATACGCGGTCGCCGTTGCGGATGCCGCGTTCGGCGGCCGCCTTCGGGTTGATCTCGACGAAGGATTCCTGCTGCAATTCGGCCAGCCAGGGGTTGGACCGGGTTTCGTCGCCGCCGCCCTCGTATTCGACCAGCCGCCCCGAGGTCAGGATGATGGGGAATTTCTCGTAGAGCTTGTCGGCCACGTTCTTCTGCTGCAGCGACGTGTACAGCGTGGGCAGGCGCCAGAACGCCTTCAGGTCGTTGTGCGACGGGTACTTGGCCACCAGGTCGGGGCGCGTGCCGTAGATGGGCTCGCGGTGCTGCGGGATGGGATCGGGGAAGTTCCACACCACCGCGCGCGCCTTGGCGTTGCCGAACGGGTAGCAGCCGTGGTTCTTCATGACCACGCGGATGATGCCGCCCGAGGAATCGGTTTTCCAGTTCTTGCCTTCGGCCGCGGTTTTCTCGGCGTCGGTCAGTTCGTTCCACCAGCCCAGCTTCTTGAGCAGCACGTGGTCGAACTCGGGGTAGCCGGTGGTCAGGTCGGCCCCCTTGGAATGCGAGCCGTCTTCGGCCAGCAGGTTCACGCCGTCGCGTTCCACGCCGAAGTTGGCGCGGAAGTTGCCGCCGCCTTCCATGACGTGCAGGCCGGTGTTGTACAGGTTGGCGGTGCCCGGGTGCTTCAGTTCGGGCGTGCCCCAACAGGGCCACGGCAGGCCGAAGTAATCGCCGGTCAGGTCGTAGCCGGTCTCGGCGTCTTTGCCGCCCTTGGCGCGCAGGGTCTTGACGTCGAACACATGCATGTTGCGCATGTGCGCCTTCAGGCGTTCGGGGCTTTGGCCGGTGTAGCCGATGGTCCAGCAGCACCGGTTGATTTCACGCAGCACGTCTTCGATCACGGGCTCGTCCATGCCCTTGACCTTCTGCATCTTGTAGTTCTTGACGAACTCTTTGCCGAACCCCAGCTTTTCGGCCAGCTGGTACATGATCATGTGGTCGGTGCGGCTTTCCCACAGGGGCTCGATGACCTTCTCGCGCCATTGCAGCGAACGGTTCGACGCCGTACAGGACCCGCTGGTCTCGAACTGGGTAGCGGCCGGCAGCAGATACACGGCGCGCTTGGGGTTCAGGTCTTCGGGCTTGCCCGGCATGGCGGCCATGGCGGCCGTGGCCGACGGATAGGGGTCGACCACCACCAGCAGGTCGAGCTTGTCCATGGCCCGCTTCATTTCCAGGCCGCGCGTCTGCGAGTTGGGCGCGTGGCCCCAATAGAACACCGCCCGCAGGTTGGTGGGCTGGTCGATGACGGATGGGTCTTCGAGCACGCCGTCGATCCAGCGCGACACCGTGATGCCCGGCTTGGTCATCAGGTCGGCCGACGCGTAGCGGCCCTTGATCCATTCGTAGTCCACGCCCCAGGCGTTGGCGAAGTGCTTCCACGAGCCTTCGGCCAGGCCGTAATAGCCGGGCAGCGAATCGGGGTTGGGGCCGATGTCGGTGGCGCCCTGCACGTTGTCGTGGCCGCGGAAGATATTGGCCCCGCCGCCCGAGACGCCCACGTTGCCCAGCGCCAGCTGCACGATACAGGACGCGCGCACCATGGCGTTGCCGATGGAGTGCTGGGTCTGGCCCATGCACCACACCAGCGTGCCGGGGCGATTGTCGTGCAGGGTCTTGGCCACGCTGTACATGGTGGCCTCGTCCACGCCGCAGGCGTCCTGGACCTTGTCGGGCGTCCATTTGGCCAGCACGTCGGCCTTGACCTTGTCCATGCCGTACACGCGCGCGTCGATGTAGGCCTGGTCTTCCCAGCCGTTCTTGAAAATGTGGTACAGCAGGCCGAACAGGAACGGGATGTCGGTGCCCGAGCGGATGCGCACGTACTGGTCGGCCTTGGCGGCGGTGCGCGTGAAGCGCGGATCCACCACGATCATCTTGCAGCCGGATTCCTTGGCGTGCAGCATGTGCAGCATCGACACCGGGTGGGCTTCGGCGGCGTTGGACCCGATGTACAACGCGACCTTGGCATTCTGCATGTCGTTGTACGAGTTGGTCATGGCGCCGTAGCCCCACGTGTTGGCCACGCCGGCCACCGTGGTGGAATGACAGATGCGCGCCTGGTGGTCGCAGTTGTTGCTGCCCCAGTAGCTGACGAACTTGCGCATCAGGTACGACTGCTCGTTGCTGTGCTTGGACGAGCCGATCCAGTAGATGGAATCGGGCCCGCTTTCCTTGCGCAGTTCCATCAGGCGGGCGCTGATCTCGTTCAGGGCGGTGTCCCAACTGATGCGCTGGTACTTGCCGTCGATCAGCTTCATGGGGTAGCGCAGGCGGTGCTCGCCATGGCCGTGCTCGCGCACGGCGGCGCCCTTGGCGCAGTGCGCCCCCAGGTTGATGGGCGAATCGAAAACCGGTTCCTGGCGCACCCAGACGCCGTTCTCGACCACGGCGTCGATGGCACAGCCCACCGAACAGTGCGTACAGACGGTGCGGCGCACTTCGGTCTTGGTATTGCCGATGCCCACCTTGCGCGTTTCGGCCGCGTCGGCCTGCCGGACCAGCGCCAGCGGCGCGGCCGCCAGGCCGGCCCCCACGCCGATGCCCGAACGGCGCAGGAAGGTGCGGCGGTCCATGGTGGGCAGGGCCTGCGACATGCCGCGCCGCAGGCTTTGCACGAAGTGCGATTCGGCCGGGCGCTCGCGCCCGGCATCGGTTTTCTTGGTGAGCAGCATGCCAGGCTCCGTCAGACGAGAGTGGTCTTGTAGTACCGCTTGATGTGTTCGCTGAGGCGATAGCCGCCGCCCTGGGTGGGTTCGGCCGCTGGCACCGCTTCGGGCTGCGCCGCCTGGCGCGCCCCCGGCAACGCGGCCGCGCTGGCTGCCGCGGCGCCAGCCGTGGCAGCGCCTGCCAGGAACCCCCGGCGCGAAAGTCGAGGATTTTTCTGAGGCATATCCGTCTCCTTCGGGGCAACTAGATATGAAATGCTTTGCATACTGTACCCGTTACACCCGCTTCGGGCAACGTCGGGCTGAAACGGCGGGCCGGCATCGGCCGCCCGGCGGGCGGCCGGTCAGCCCAGCATGTCGAACCCTTGCGCCTCGACGCTGAAGAAATCCCGCGCGAACCCGGCCGCGCAGGCGTAGAAGCGCGCGCCGGGGTGCGCGACGATCGCGGCGCACAAATCGTCGGCCCACGGCTGGATGTGCGCGGCGAAGAATTCGCGCTGGCTGGCCAGGTTGGCCACGGCCGCGTCCGGGCCGGCGATGAGCGTGCGCATGACTTCGCACAGGCAGGCGATGTGGTCTTCGGTCTCGGGCACGGCGGGGTCGCGCGCCAGGCCCAGCGCCGCCAGGTCGTCGCGCAGCCTGACCAGCGGCTTTTCGTTCAGGAAGCCGGCCAGGTAGTGCGAGCCGAACAGGTAGATCTCGGGCTTGCCCACGCCGCCGAACAGGGCCTCGTGCTCGGCCTGCACGGCGGGCGCGCCCAGGTCGCGGGCGCAGGCAGACAATGCGTTCCACGAGGCTTCCAGCATGCTGCCGGGCGCGGCGGCCGGCGCATCGCGCAATTGCGCCAGCAACCCGGGCGCCGGTGGCGCATAGAACAGGTGCGCCAGCAGGCCGTAGATGTCGGCGCGGGCGGCGTCTTCGTCCGGACCGGCGGGGGCGATGGCGGCGGGCGACACGGTATGGGTCATAGGTCGGTAATGCGGGTTTCGTCGGGCGACGAGTAAAGGTCGATGACGCGGCAATCGCCGCACATTTTCAGGCGTTCGAGCGCGGCGCCCTGGAACATGGCATGGCCGCTCAGGCGCTGCAGCATGGCGTCCACGCCCTTCTGCGTGCCGTAGGCCTTGCCGCAACGCACACAATGGAAGGGCTGCGTTTCATTGAGCACCACGGCCTCTTTGCGGCGTTCGGACAGCAACAGGCGCGGCACCAATTGAATGGCATCTTCGGGGCAGGTTTTTTCGCACAACCCGCATTGCACGCAGTTTTTTTCGATGAACCGCAGTTGTGGAAGTTGTTTGTTGTCTTGCAGGGCGTGCGCCGGGCAGGCGCTGACGCAGCTCATGCACAGCGTACAGGCGTCGGCGTCGACCACCACGGCGCCAAAAGGCGCGCCCATGCCCGGCGCGCCGGCCGGCAAGGGGATCGCCTCGGGCAGCGGCGCCGGCGCCTGCGCGGCCAGGTGGTCCAGCGCCAGGGCCAGCGTGGCGCGCTTTTCCGGCGCCGCCGCGAAGCGCGCCGGTCGTGCCGGCGCCTGCGGATGCTGCAGCGCAAGATCGCGCAGCGCGGCATCCAGCGCGTCGGCCGTGTCGGCGCGCAGCAAGTGCAGGTGGCGGCCCTGGTAGCCCAGCCCGTTCAGGATGCCCTGCGCCGTGTCCATTTGGGCGGCCAGGCCGTCCTGGTACTGCGGCGCTTCTTCGCCGGTGAGCAGCACGGCCACCTGGGCGGCGCCGTACGCCACCGCGGCCAGCCACAGGTCGAGGCCGACGCTGGCGGTATGCCACAGTGCCACCGGAATGACCTGGGCCGGCACGCCGTCGGCCAGTTTCAGCTGCGCGGCGCGGCCCAGGGTTTCCACCAACCGCTGGCCGCCCTGCTGGCTATGCAGCAGCAGCACCGCGTCGCGGCCGCCGGCCTGCGCATAGGTGGACAGCAGCGTGCGCAGCTTCAGGGCCTGGTCGGGCGCGCGCGGGTACGTGTAGGCCATGGCCCCGGACGGGCACACGGTGGTACAGGCGCCGCAGCCCGCGCACAGGTACGGGTCCACCACGATCTGCTGGCGATGTGAGTCGCTGCGGATGGCCTCGGCCGAGCAGATGTCGACGCAGGCCTTGCAGCCGACCGTTTCGTTGCGGCTGTGCGCGCACAGCGACGACTTGTAATCGTAGAACCTGGGCTTCTCGAATTCGCCCACCATGTCGCGCAGGCGCAGCAGCGTGGCGGGGTCGCTGCCGTTCCAGGTGAAATAGCCCTGCGGCGGTTCGTGGCGGCGCAGCTGCGGCGTGGCGCCCAGGTCCAGCACCAGGTCGTAGTGCTCGGTGAATTGGCGAGGCGGGCGCTGGAAATCGATGGCGCCCGCCACCGTACAGGATGCGACGCAGTCGCGGTGTCCGGTGCATCGCTGCAGGTCGACCTGGTAGTCGAACGCGATGGCCCCTTCCGGGCAGGCCGCCAGGCAGGCATTGCAGCGCGTGCACAGGTCCAGGTCGATGGGGTTCTGCTGCGACCAGGCCAGTTCGAATTCGCCCAGCCGCCCGTGCAGGCGTTCCAGCTTGCCGGCCAGCACCGGGTAGCGGCGCGCCTGCGTGCCGCCGTCGCGGCCTTCGCCTTGCACGAACAGCGTGACGTCGAGCACGTCGTCCAGCAGGGCGGCGGCCTGCTCGGCGCGGTCGAGCGGGCCGATGATCAACAGGCGGCCGGCGCTGCGGTAGGTTACGGTGGCGACCGGGTCGGGGTCGGGCAGGTGCGCGGCGGCCAGCAGCGCCGCCAGCTTGGGCATGGCCCGGGCGGCATCGCGGCTCCAGCCGCCGGTTTCGCGGATATTGACGAAGCGCACGGGCGCCACCGCGCCTTCGGTGGCGCGGCCCAGTTCGCCGAACAGGCGCTGTTCCTGTGTACAGGCCACCACCACGGGCTCGGCGCCGCGAATGGCCTGCTGGAAATCGCCGGCCTGGCCGCGGCACAGCAACGAATGCGGCGCCAGGGGCTCGCCCAGCGCCCGGCCCAGTTCGTCGGGGGCCAGCGGCATGGTGCGGTTGCAATCACAGATCAGGGTCGTCATGGCTGCGTACGGGCGAAATATCAGTCGTGCCGGCCGGCCCCGGCCACGCGGGGCGCGGGGACGGCCGGGCTCGCCGGGCCGGATTCGGCCCGGGGCGGAAGGTCTGTTTCGGCATCGGCGCCGGCATCGCTGTCGGGCAGCGCCGCGGCCGGCGCCTGCGGGTCGGCCGGGGTGGGCGCTTGCCCGCTTGCCGGCCCGGCCGCATCCGCGCCCGGCGGCGGCCCGGCGGGGACGCCGCCCGCCGGCTCGTCGGCCGGATCGAACATCGCCAGGGCCCGCGCGCTGGCCAGGCGGCGCAGCATGGGCGCGGGCAGGGGTTCCATGTTCGAGTAGTCGTCTATATAGGTATCCAACCCGTCCATGACGTTGTAGTGCGGGTCGGCGAACAATTTCTTCAGCGCGGCGTTCTTGACATCGGGCGCCACGCGCCGCGCCACGAAGGGCGCGAAGTCGGAATCGGGCGTCAGGGCACGCACGTCGTCCAGCGTCGGGAGCGGCGGCTCGGGCGCATCGGCCGCGCTGGCCGGCAGCGGTTCGGCGCCGGCCGGGGCCTCGACGTCGACGGCCGGCTCGGGCGGGACCGCGTCGTCTTGCAGCCGGCCTGCGCGGGCCTGCACCTTGCGGCGCGACCAGCGGTGCAGGAACCCATCGGATTCGGGGGCCGTCATGGCGCACCTTCGCCGCGGAACTTCTTCAGGGTGGTCACCGAGGCCGGATTGCCGAAGCGGTCTTGCAGCGACTGGAAGCTGACCGGCCGCTTGCGGCGCTTGGGCTCGGGCACATAGTGGGCGGCGATGAAGGCATTGAGCCAGTCGACCACGATGGGCGGCGCGGGCACTTGTTCGACGGTTTCCTGGGCGTCGAGCCAGCGGCCGGCGTCGTGATAACTGAGCGTGACGATTTCGGGCCGCGCCACGGGTTCGCCGCCGCCGTCGGGCTCGTGCATGCGCCACAACACGAACCAGCAGGGCGCGGGCGTGGTGACGTTCAGCACATAGCCTTCGGCGTCGTCCTTGAACAGGCGCACGGTATAGCCGGGGTGCAGCCAGCGTTCCTGGGTGTCGTCTTGATAAAGCAGCCGCGGGGCCGTGCCGAAGGCGGCCTCGTTGGCGACGACGTCGTCCAGCACCCAGCGCCATTCCTGCCAGCGCCGCATCGGCCCGGTGATGCGCTCTTTGCGCATCACCACGGCGACATCCAGGCTGATGGGCAGGTCGTCGTTCATGGCATCGCCTATTGCACCCGGCTGATGGAGATGGCGGACAGCTTCGAGGAATGGTCTTTGGCCATGGCGGCCACCGCGACCGCCACCTGGCGGGCCACCGTCTTGTACAGGCCGGCGACCTCGCCGTCGGGGTCGGCCACCACGGAAGGCTGGCCGCTGTCGGCCTGCAGGCGGATATTGATGTCCAGCGGCAAGGCGCCCAGATAGGCCAGGTTGTAGTCTGCCGCCATTTTCTTGCCTCCGCCGGCGCCGAAAATATGTTCGGCGTGGCCGCACTGGCTACAGACATGCACCGCCATGTTCTCGACCACGCCCAGGATCGGTACCCCGACCTTCTCGAACATTTTGACGCCCTTTCGCGCGTCCATCAAGGCGATGTCCTGCGGCGTGGTGACGACGACCGCGCCGGTCACCGGCACTTTCTGGCTAAGCGACAGGTGGATGTCGCCGGTGCCGGGCGGCATGTCGACCACCAGGTAGTCCAGGTCTTTCCAATTCGTCTGGCGCAGCAGCTGTTCCAGCGCCTGCACCGCCATCGGCCCGCGCCAGATCATGGCTTCGTCGGCATCGACCAGGAAGCCGATGGACATGACCTGCACGCCGTAGTTCTCGAGCGGTTCCATGGTCTGGCCGTCGTCGCTTTGCGGGCGTGCGTCGATGCCCATCATCAGCGACTGGCTGGGGCCGTAGATGTCGGCATCCAGGATGCCCACCCGCGCGCCCTCGGCGGCCAGCGCCAGCGCCAGGTTGACCGCGGTGGTGCTCTTGCCCACGCCGCCCTTGCCCGAGGCGACGGCGATCACGTTCTTGATGTTGGGCAGCAGGGCCACGCCCCGCTGCGCCGCATGGGCCGCGATGACCGAGCGCAGGTTGACCGACACGTTGCCCACGCCGGGCACGCCGCGGGCGGCCGCCACCAGCGCGGCGCGCAGGGCCGGGATCTGGCTCTTGGCGGGGTAGCCCAGTTCGACATCGAAGGCGACGTCGGCGCCATCGATATGAAGGTTCTTGACCGCCTTGGGGCCGGCCAGCGGCTTGCCCGTATTGGGGTCGATGACGGCCTGCAAGGCCTGCAGCAAAGTATCGGAAGCGACCATGGGGGTCTGTACGTGAAAATCGGCAAGGGGAAAAAGGCCGCTGACGCGGCCGCTTCGGGCCATCTTAGCAGAGCCCTTTGCGTTGCCGCATGCCGCGCGCCAAGCGCCCGCGAACCGGGCGCCACGCTGGTCTATACTGGCCGCCATACCGCGATGTTGAGCGCGGCGTTTCCTATCGAGTGTCATGATCGATACCAACGACATCACGGGCCTGATACTCGCGGGCGGGCGCGGCAGCCGCATGGGCGGCGTCGACAAGGGCCTGCAGAACTACCAAGGCATGCCCATGGCCGTGCATGCATTGCTGCGGCTGGGCCCCCAGGTGGGCCAGGCCATGATCAATGCCAACCGCAATCTGGGCGCCTACGAAGCCATGGGGGTACCGGTGTGGCCCGATACCCTGCCCGATTTCGCCGGCCCGCTGGCCGGGCTGGCGGTCGGGCTGGAACGCTGCGAAACCCCCTACCTGGCCACCGTGCCCTGCGACTGCCCGCGCTTCCCGCTCGACCTGGTCGCGCGGCTGGCCGACGGGCTGGCCGAACACGACGCCGACATCGCCATGGCCGCCACCCTGCAAGACGGCAAGCTGCGCACCCAGCCGGTGTTCTGCCTGATGAAAACGTCGCTGCTGCCCAGCCTGCTCGAATTCCTGCACGGCGGCCAGCGCAAGATCGACGCCTGGACGGCCCTGCACCGCTGCGTCGAAGTGCGCTTCGACGACGCGCAGGCCTTCGCCGGCGCCAACACCCTGGCCGAACTCCAGCAACTGCAGCCATGACCCGCCCCCTGCCTCCCAGCCTCGCGTCCATCGCCTCCTGCATCAGCGGCTACGATCCGGCCGCCCTGCCGGTCGCGCAGGCGCGCGCCTTCATCGACCAGTTGGTGCCCCGCCTGGACGCCACCGAGATGCTGCCGCTGCGCTCGGCGCTGGGCCGGGTGCTGGCGCGCGACGTCGTATCGCACCTGAACGTGCCCGCCCACGACAATTCCGCCATGGACGGCTACGCCTTCGCCGGCCGCGACCTGGCGGCCGGCGCCGACACCGTGCTGCAGGTGGCCGGGGCCGGCTTGGCGGGCACGCCGTACACCGGCCAGGCCGCGCCGGGGCAATGCGTGCGCATCATGACGGGCGCCGTCATGCCGGCCGGCCTGGATACCGTCGTGCCGCAGGAATTCGTACGCCAGGACGGCGACCGCATTGTCGTGCCGGCCGGCGCGGTGCGCCCGGGCGACAACCGCCGCCTGGCCGGCGAAGACCTGGCCATCGGCGACAGCGCGCTGGCCGCCGGCCGCGTGCTGCGCCCGGCCGACATCGGCATGCTGGCCTCGCTGGGCCGGGCCGAAGTCCCCGTGTTCCGGCGCCTGCGCGTGGCGTTCTTTTCCACCGGCAACGAACTGCGCTCCATCGGCGAGCCCCTGGACGAAGGCTGCGTGTACGACAGCAACCGCTATACGCTCTGGAGCATGCTGCAGCGCCTGGGCGTGGACGTCCTGGACATGGGCGTGGTGCGCGACGACCCGCAGGCCCTGGCCGACGCCTTCAGCCAGGCGGCCGCCCACGCCGACGCGGTGATCACCTCGGGCGGCGTCAGCGTGGGCGAGGCCGACCACACCAAGACCGTCATGGCGCAATTGGGCGACGTGCTGTTCTGGCGCATCGCCATGCGCCCGGGCCGGCCCATGGCCATCGGCCGCATCCGCGCCGAACACGGCGACGCCATCCTGTTCGGCCTGCCGGGCAACCCGGTGGCGGTCATGGTCACGTTCTACGCGCTGGTGCGCGATGCCCTGCTGGCCATGGCCGGCGCCGCGCCGCAGCCACTGCCGTTGCTGCGCTGCACCGCGGCGCGCGCCATCCGCAAGAAGCCCGGCCGCACCGAATACCAGCGCGCCATCGTCGCGCCCGCGCCCGACGGCGGCTGGCAGGCCAGCGTCACCGGCTCGCAAGGCTCGGGCATCCTGCGCAGCATGAGCCAGGCCAACGGCCTGATGGTGCTGCACCACGACCAGGGCGACGTCGCGGCGGGCCAACTGGTCGACGTGCTGCCCTTCGAAGGCCTGATCTGAACCGAACGCCCCTGTAACGAGCCACGCATGACAAGAATCATAGGCTTTGCCGGATGGAGCGGCGCGGGCAAGACCTCGCTGCTGACCAAGCTGATCCCCTGCCTGAAAGCCCGCGGCTACAGCGTATCCACCCTGAAGCACGCGCACCATGCCTTCGACATCGACACGCCGGGCAAGGATTCCTACCGGCACCGCGAATCGGGCGCCACCGAAGTGCTGGTGGCGTCGTCGGCGCGCTGGGCGCTGATGCACGAACTGCGCGGCGCCACCGAACCCGAATTGGGCCAGCTGCTGGGCGCCATGAGCCCGGTCGACTTCATCCTGGTCGAAGGCTTCAAGCGCAACGCCCACATCAAGATCGAAGTGCACCGGCAGGCCAACGGCAAGCCCTGGCTGTACCCCGACGACCCCAGCATCGGCGCCATCGCCAGCGACGTCGCCCCCCATGGCGGCACGCTGCCATACGTGCCGCTGGACGACAGCGAAGCCGTGGCCGACCTGGTCGAAGCCCTGGCCTGGCCGCTGGACGTGGCGGTGGCGCGGCTGGCCGCGCCGGCGGGCGCCTGACGGCGCGCGGGGCGCCCGCCCGCACTGCCTGCGTTACCGGATTTCTGGCGGTAAAGTAGCTGCTGCGGCAAAATCCGTCCGCCCATCACTCCCGCGCGAGGAAGCCCTTTGAACTTCATTTTCCGTGGCAACGAACTGCTGGTGCAGGAAGCCGGCCTGAGCCTGCCCGACGCCGCCGCGTGCGCGACGCTGGGTTTGCAGCTCGATACCCTGCAACAAGTATGGCTGCACGACCCGAGCATTCGTGCCGTGCATGTGCCGAATTCGGCAGAAGCGCCGCCCGGATATGCCTTTCGCAAGCTGCGCGCCCTGCTGGCCGACCTGGGCGAGCGCGCGGCGCTGGCCGGGCGGGCCTTCCAGATTTCCGAATGGGCCCGCACGCATAAATATTGCGGCGTGTGCGCCACTCCCATGCGGCCGGCCAGCCACGAATTCTGCATGCGCTGCCCGTCGTGCGGCATGTCGGCCTACCCGCGCATTTCGCCGGCCATGATGGTGCTGGTGCGGCGGGGCGACAGCATCCTGCTGGCGCGCCACGCCACGTATGCCACGTCGCGCCACACGGCGCTGGCCGGCTTCGTCGAGCCCGGCGAAAGCATCGAAGACGCGGTGCACCGCGAAGTGCTGGAAGAAGTGGGCCTGCAGGTCGACAACCTGCGCTATTTCGGCAGCCAGTCGTGGCCGTTCCCGCATTCGCTGATGATCGCCTTCACCGCCGAATACGCCGGCGGCGACATCCGGCTGCAGGCCGACGAAATCGCCGAAGCCCGCTGGTACGGCCCGGGCGACGCCCTGCCCGAGATCCCCATGCAAGAATCCATCGCCGGCCGCCTGGTGCGCGCCCACCTGCCGACCGGCACCCGTTCCTGACCTTGCCGCGCCTTCCCCGGGGCCATGCGCACCGGGGCAGCGGACATCTATGCGACATTCGACTCTACTGTTCATCATCGCGGCCTATGTGCTGCTGACCGGCAGCCGCCTGGCGCTGGCCGCCTGGCAATGGCGCCGGGTGCAGAAGGCGGGCGGGCTGGGGCCCATCCTGCTGGGCGGGCTGCGCATCGACACCAACCAGATCGCCGTGCTGGTGGCCCTGCCCGCCGTACTGTCGCCCTGGCTGGCGCACCTGCCGGCCGCCGCCACCGCCACCGGCATCTGGCTGCAGGTGTGCTGGGTGCTGCTGGGCTTCCTGGAAGTGGCCACCCCGGCCTTCATCACCGAATACGACACCCGGCCCAACCGCCTGTTCGTGGAATACCTGAAGCACCCGCGCGAGGTGTCGGGCATGCTGTGGCGCGGCTACAAGCTGGAACTGGCCGGCGCGCTGGTGTCGGTGGTGATCCTGGTGGCCATCGGCCGCGCCCTGTTCGGCGACACCGCCGCCGAGGCGCGCTGGGCCTGGTGGCAGATGGCGCTGGGCAGCCTGGCCATCCTGGCGGCGGTGATCCTGGCCATTCGCGGCACCCTGGGGCACCGGCCCATCAACCCGTCCACGGTGGCGTACTGCAACGACGGCATGCTGAACACCCTGCCGCTGAACTCGCTGTACAACGTGTTCTACGCCATCTACAGCATGAAGTACGAGAAATCGGCCGCCGCCGTATACGGCCGCATGCCCGAGGCCCGCATGCACGAAGTGGTGCTGTCGTGCGCCGGCCTGCCGCGGCCGCCGGCGCTGGACAGCCACCCCAGCGTGCACCGGCAAACGCCGTCGCGCACGCGCGCGCGCCCGGCCAAGATCGTGATCATCCTGGAAGAAAGCCTGGGCGCGCAGTACAGCGCGGCGCTGGGCGGCGCCAACCTGACGCCGCACCTGGACGCGCTGGCCGGCCAGGGCTGGGCCTTCACCCGCGCCTATGCCACCGGCACGCGCTCGGTGCGCGGCCTGGAAGCCGTCACCGCCGGCTTCCTGCCCACGCCGGCGCAGGCCGTGCTGAAACTGCCGGCCGCGCAGCGCGGCTTCTTCACGCTGGCCGACGTGCTGGGCCGCCATGGCTACCATTCGCGCTTCATCTACGGCGGCGAATCGCACTTCGACAACATGAAGGCGTTTTTCCTGGGCAACGGCTTCGACGAAATCGTCGACCGCCCCGACTTCACCGACCCGGCATTCGTCGGCACCTGGGGCGCTTCCGACGAAGACATGTTCACCCAATTGGACGCGCGCCTGCGCGCCGACGGCGACCGGCCATCGTTCACGCTGGCCTTCAGCGTGTCGAACCACTCGCCGTGGGAATACCCGGCGGGTCGCATCGTGGTCGACGGCAACCCCGCCACGGTCGAGAACACCGTGCGCTATGCCGACTGGGCCCTGGGCCAGTTCTTCGAGCGGGCCCGCCAGGCGCCCTACTGGGACGACACGGTCTTCCTGGTGGTGGCCGACCACGATTCGCGCGTGTTCGGCGACACGCTGGTGCCGGTGCGCCACTTCCATATCCCGGCGGTGATCCTGGGCGGCGGCATCGAAGCCCGGCGCGACGACGGCATTATCAGCCAGATCGACCTGCCGCCCACGCTGCTGTCGCTGGCCGGCGTGGCCTGCACCCACCCGATGGTGGGTCGCGACCTGACCCGCGGCAACCCCGATCGCGCCATCATGCAGTACGAAAACCACTACGGCTACCTGAAGGGCGACGACCTGCTGGTGCTGATGCCGGGCCGCTCGCCCGTGCAGTTTCGCTACGGCATGCCCGAGACCTTCGAGCCCGCCGCCACCGACGCCGCGCTGGCCGAGGAAGCCCTGGCGCACGCGCTGTGGCCCAGCTGGGCCTATCGCGAAACGCGCTATTGCGTGCCGCCCGAAGCCGCCGGCGCGGCATGATGCGCCGCCTGGCCGCCCTGGCCCTGTCGCTATGCTGCCTGGCGGCCGGGCTGGCCGCCCGCGCCGCCGCCCCGCCCCCCGATGCCGCGCTGAACGCGGCGGTGCGGCAGGCGGCCCGCGATTTCATGCGCGACCAGGGCGTTCCCGGCCTGGCCATCGCGCTCAGCATCGATGGCCGGCACACGTTCTACGATTTCGGCGTGGCATCGAAGGCCACCGGGCAACCGGTAACGCGCGACACCCTGTTCGAGATCGGCTCGATCAGCAAGACGTTCACCGCCACGCTGGCCGCCTATGCGCAAGCCACCGGCAAGCTGTCGCTGCGCGACCCGGTCGAACGCCACCTGCCCGAGCTGGCCGGCAGCCGCTTCGGCGCGCTGCCCCTGTTCCACCTGGCCACCCATACGGCCGGCGGCTTTCCGCTGCAGGTGCCCGACGACATCGCCGATACCGCGCAGTTGCTGCGCTACCTGAAAGCCTGGCAGCCGCGCTATGCGGCGGGCACGCGGCGCACCTACGCCAACCCCAGCATCGGCATGCTGGGCGTGATTGCCGCGCGCAGCCTGCGCATGCCTTTCGAGCCCGCCGCGCAGGCCCTGTATGCGCGGCTGGGCCTGCACGATACCTACCTGGCGGTGCCCGCCGCCGCCCAGGCGCGCTATGCGCAGGGATACAACCGGCAGGACGCGCCCGTCCGGCTGAACCCCGGCGTGCTGGCCGACGAAGCCTACGGCGTCAAGACCAGCACGCGAGACCTGCTGCATTTTGTCGACCTGAACCTGGGCAGCCCCCGGGCCGCGCCGCCGCTGGACCGGGCCATCGCGGCCACGCACACCGGCTATTTCAAGGTGGGCCGCATGACGCAGGGCCTGGTCTGGGAACAGTACGCCTACCCGGCGACGCTGGATACCCTGCTGCGCGGCAACGCGCCCGCCATGGCGCTGCAAGACCAGCCCGCCGTGGCCCTGGACCCGCCGCTGCCCGCCCGGCGCGACGTGCTGGTCAACAAGACCGGGGCCACCAACGGATTCGGCGCTTACGTGGCGTTCATTCCCGCGCGCCGGATCGGCCTGGTGATACTGGCGAACAAGTCGCATCCCAACGATGCGCGCGTGCGCCTGGCCTGGCGCATCCTGGAAGCGGTGGCGCCGCCGGCTCAGCCCGGCCCCGCGGCGGCGCACTGATCCAGGCGGGCCGTGCCGTCGACCGGAAAGCCCGCGTCGTCTACATACGTGTACTGCACCCCCGCGTTCGCGGGCGGCGCCGCGTCGCCCAGGCGATAGGCGCGTTCGCCGAACGGCGCCAGCATCATGTCCGGCTCTTGCCGCACCGGCCGGGCCGCGCCCGCGCCCGCCACGGCCAGCGTCGTGAATGACACGTGATAGGGCGTGTCGTTGCGGCTGACCAGTTGCCATTCGCCGGCCCGCTGGCGCGCGCAGAATCGCGGTGATGGCGCGGCCGGCGCCTTGCCCCGGGCCAGCCCGGCGGGCCGGTAGAAGATCTTGAGCTGCGTATTCATGGCCATTTCCACCCGCGACTGGCGAGCCTGTTCGCCCGTCGCGGCGGGCGGGATCTCGTAGAGGTTCAGCCAGAAGACCGACTCGCGGTCCTGGGGCAGCGCATCGCCGGCGTACAGGATGCGCAGCCCCTGGATGCCGCCCGCTTGCAGGCGGAACACCGCCGGCAGCACGACGAACGGCGTCGGCGCCCCGTCGGGCGCGCCTTCGCCGCGGTCGACCCAGGTCTGCACCACCACCGGATACGCGTTGGTGTTGGCCAGCATCAGCGACCGCTCGGCCTGCCCGTCCTGGAAGATCACCCGTGTGGCGCTCGCCAGCACGCCGGCGCCGGCCACCCCGGCGTGCACCAGGGCCAGCCACAGCATGACATGGCAAGCCAGCCGCTTCATTGCACTTTCACCAGCACGTAGGCCGTGGCGTAGACCTTGCCGGGCTGCGCCATGTGCGAAGGCAGCTGCCGCAATGTCGCGGTGAAGGTCTGCAGATAATGCGTGTAGCCGGACTGCGTGGTCCCCATGCTGCTGGCGCCTTCCAGCACGGGGTACCAGCCAGCGCCCGCGCCGCTGGGATTGGCGCTGGGCACCGACCCGGTAATGCCGGGCTGGCCCACGAACACCATGGAGTTGCCGGTCGTGGCGTTCTCCAGCGTGATGCCCACGCCTTGCGCCAACCCGGTGTCGTTGCCGTAGTTGTCGGACACCAGCGCCGTCACGCCGCCGCTGGCGTTGACCAGGCCCAGGCTCTGGGCAGCGCGATAGGCCCCGGGCGATACCTGGATGCCCAGCGCGGTCTGCCCGCTGGCGGTGCCGGAACTGACCGAGTTGCTGCACTCGACCTGCACCGAAAAGTTGGCCTGGGTGACGGCGCCGGCCTGCAGCTGCTGCGCCGACACCGTCGGGAACAGCACGTGCGGCGTGGCGCTGCGCGCCACGCAGGTGGCGACCTGGCTCAGGCTGGTGGCCTGGCGCATGCCGTAGCCGAAGCCGTTGTCCGCCCCCCAGAAATCGTACCGATAGGCGCTGTCTTCGCCGATTTCGTCGTGGACGATTCCCGGCCCGACCAGTTGTATATAGGCATTGGGCTGGACGCAGGTATACACCGTGCCGGTGGCGGATGCGGAGCCCATGGTGGCGCAATAATCGCTGGCGGCGCCCGCCGCGGGCGGCAGCGAACTGATGCGGTACAGCTCGGCCTGCATGGCCGGCACGTCCTGCAGGCGGATCTGGATCCTGTTGCCGGACACCGCATAGGTGGTAAGGGGAATCCGCTGCCAATAGCGGCTAAGGGTCAAGCCGGACATGGTCAACTTCACGCCGACGTACGACAGCCATGTAGCGTACACGCCGGACAGGCCGTCCGCGGCGCCGGTTTCCCAGAAGCCGCCCACACGATCGTCGCCGTTGGTGGCCGCCAGGAAGTACAGATTCGGCAGGTCGGCCTGGTCGCACGTCCAGAGTACGGTGGCCGCGGTGGCGCCACCATAGGTGTACTGGGTAGGCGGAACGATCGTGCTGGCCAGCAGCGTTCCCACCGGCTGCAGGTAGGTATCGGTCATGTTGACACGGCCGAAGGCGATCTGCGCCGTGCGGGTGTCTTCGGTCTGGCCGGCACCGCTACTGACGCAGGCGGCGTGCCCCGCCATGGGCAGCATGAACGACGCGGCCAGCAGCAAGGCGCCGGCCACGCGGCGAACCAGGGAGATTCTGAGCATCATGATTGCACCGGTCCGCTCGCGCACATGGCGTCGAGCTTGATCAGGGGTTGGTCCAGGTCCTGGCCGGCAGTGTCGTACGGCAGGCCGCACTGCTCGCTGTCGTGGTCGCCCCACTTCAACGTGAGCCGTCCCTTGGGTTGTTCGGTACGCACGTAGACCTGGCTGCCCTGCCCGACCATGCCCACGATGCTGCCGGTATCGTCGTACACCTCGGTGCCCAGGGGCACCGCCTGGCCGTCGGCCAGGCGCGCGCGGATCAGCAGGGCATTGCCGCTGCGGGTCTTGAAGACGATCTTGACGGCCGCGCCCGCGTACGGCGCCACGCGCTGCTCGCCGTCCTGCAGTTCGACCTTGCCTTCCATGCCTTGCGGGTCCAGCAGCACGCTGTTGTACCGGTAGGGCGTCACGGCCGGCACCAGCGCGTAGCCGTTGCCGTCGATCCTGGTGCCCTGCGAATTCAGCACGCGCGCGCCCTTGGCGCCCTTGGCTTCCACCAGCGCGAAGGTGTCGGCCAGGTAGGGCCCGAAGGTGACGCCGCCGCTGTGCACGGCCAGCGCGCCCTGCGCATTGCCGGCGGCCTGCCAGTAGGCGTCGCCGCGCGATGCGCTGACCCCGACGCTGGTGCTGGGCAGGCGCTTCTGCAGGCTGCCGTTCCATACCGTCTGGCGCTGCTGGTCGGTGTGCGTGGCGCCCACGCTGTAGCTGAGCGTCTGCGCCTCGTCGGCCATGCCGGACACGGTGGCCTGGTATTGGTTGCCGCTGTTCTTGCTGTGCGAATACGAGGTGTTCAGCGTCGGCGTGCGCGCGGAAGCCTGCCGGCCCAGCGGCAACGACACGGACAGCATGGTGATGGTCTCGGTCTGCCCGGCGCTCAGGCCGCCGTCGTAGCCGGCCGTCCAGCCGCGATAGCCGCCGACCTGCTGGCGCGCCACCGAGACATTCACCGTGGCGCCATTGTCGAAAGCCTTGCCGTAGCCCAGCTGCAGCTGGGTATCGCGCTTGCGGCCATCGCGGTAGTTCTGCACCGAACCGGCCAGGAACAGGCTGCCATAGCGCCCCAGGCTCTGGTTCAGGGTCAGCTCGACGCGGTTGCGCTGCATGTACGACGCCGATTCCCATGCATCGGAACGGCCCGCCAGGCCGCGCAGGCCGACCACGTCGGCCAGGTCGCGATAGCCCGCGGTGGAATACTGGTAACCCGCCAGGGACACCGTGGTCTGGGTAGGCTGGAACGTCCGGCTGTACGACACGTGCGCCATCCAGCCATCGACCGGGCCGCTGCCCGGCAGGTCGGCGCGCGAGTAGGTGAGATCCAGTCCGAACGCCCCCAGCCGGCTGCCGTACACGCCGCCCAGCACGGCCGCCTGGTAGCCGTCGGCCACGCGCAGGCCGCCGTTGGCGGTCAGGGTATTGCTGAGGCCGCGCTGGTAGACCACGTCGCCGAACAGCGTGTCTTCGCCGATGTCGCGCGTGCGGCCCAGCGACACGTTGTAGCGCGACACCCCGGGCCGCAGGGACTCGGGCACGGCCGAGAACGGCACGCTGAACCGGCTGACCGACCCGTTGGCCTCGGTGACCTCGACCTGCAGGTCGCCGTTGTAGCTGGTGGGGTACAGGTCGGTGATCTCGAAGGGCCCGGGCGCTACCGTGGTCTGGTAGATTTCGCGGCCGTTCTGGCGGATGGACACGCGCGCGTTGGTGTTGGCCACGCCGCGCACGATAGGCGCGTAGCCGCGCATCGAGTCCGGCAGCATGCGGTCGTCGGTGGACAGGTTCACCCCGGTATAGCTCAGGCCCGAGAACAGCCGGCCCGTGGTGAAATTCTGCCCTACCGTCAGCTGGCTGCCCAGCGTGGGCAGCGGCCGCTGCACGTAGCTGCGCAGGTTGGTCCAGTGCGTGCCCATGCCGCGGGAAGAGGTCAGGGTCGATTGCTGGCGATACTGCCAGGCCCCCAGGTTCGCGCCGCCGGACAGCGACAGGTAGGCCGAACGCTGGCTGGGAATGGCGGCATCGCGGTAGGCCACGTGATAGACGTTGCCGATGTAGTTGACGAATCCGACGGTGCCGCCCGCGTCCAGGTCGGCCGGGTTCACATAGCCGCGCGGCGTGCGCTTCATCAGGTTCTGTGGAATGCTCAGGTCCAGCCGCAGGCGCGCCATGTCGAAGCGGCTGGAACTGCCCGGCACCGCTTCCTCGACCGGCCGGCATTCGCCCGCCGCGTCGCCGTCGAGGGCCGTGACGCCGGCCCGGCCCAGCAGTTCGGCATCCAGGCACGGCACGACCTGGCCGTTGCGCGCGGCGGCGAACGTCACTTCGGCGCGGTCGAAGAACTGCTGATTGACGTAGATGTCGGCCTTGTAGACGCCCGGGGCGACGGTATCGGCCTTGTTGAACCGCTCGAGCGCCGACGCACTGACGCGCCCGCCGCGAAACAGGCTGGCGTCGAAGACATAGGCGTCGGCATCGGCCTGGGCCGGGGCGCCCGCGGGGCCGGCCGCGCCTGCCGCCGGCCAGGCCAGCATCAGCGCGGCGGCCGTGGCCCAGCGCACCGGCGCGGGGCCGCGACGGGCCGGGGAAGTCGCGTGCACGCGGATCATGAACGGCCCGCCGCGCTAGTGCAAGGGCACTTCGGTGGCCACATCGACGCCGTAGTCGTTGACCAGCGTGATGCGCAGCCGGGCCTGGCCCAGCGCGCCGGCGGCCCGGCCGGTGTTCCAGTGCGCGCTGGACTTGGGCGCGATCATGGCGGATTCGGCCAGCGGGATCGACTTGCCGCCCACCCACAGGCTGGCCTGGCGCACCACCGCGTGATAGCCGGTGGGGTTGTCCACCTGCAGCTGGCCGTCGGCCAGGCGGAAGCGCAGCTGGCTGGCCAGGTCGGCCGGGTTGCCGGCCAGGCCCTTGGGCCGGTAGAACACCTTGAGCCGGCTGCTGAACATCAGCACCAGCTTGTTGGCGTCCTGGCTGGACGCCTTGATGGCGGGCGCCTGGGTGAAATTCAGGTAGAAAACGGTTTCGCGGTCTTGCGGCAGGTTGGCGCCGGTGTAGATCAGGCGCACCATCTGCCCGGCGCGGGGCTCGACCCGGAAGATCTGCGGGTTGGCGATGAACGGTGCATCCGCGGTGTCGATCGTGGAATCGGGCGAACCCGTGTCCAGCCACACCTGCACCACGTTGGGATGGTCGTCGGCGTTGGTGAATTGCAGCGTCTTTTCTTTCAGGTCGGCCGGGAAGATGACCCGGGTTCCGGTCATCAGCACGCTGGCATGCGCCGGCGCGCCACCGATGGCCAGCGCGGCCATCGCCAGGACAAGTGATTTCTTCAGGATGTCGAACATGGCGGCACCACAGCGTTGACAATGCAAGAAAGGGACAGGGCCTGCCCGTGCGGGCGGGCAGGCCCCGATGCGGCTTACAGGTAGTCCAGCGAGTACTCGGCAACCGCGGTGACGGCGCCGGCGCCGGCCGAACCGCCTTCCGAGATGTAGCGCGCGCCGAACTGGTGGCTGGTGGCGGTAGCGCCGGCTTCCAGTACCAGGCCAGGCACCGAGGTCACGCCGTTGAGCACGACCGGGGTCGTGCCGGCGGCGGTGGTGGTCAGCTGGATCTGGACGTTGGGTGCGGCATCGCTGGCCGCCACGTTGCCCAGGTTGCCCGCGGCCGTGACGCTATGGCCCAGGAAGCGGGTGTTCACGTTCAACACGGAGGCCGGCGCCTGGCAGCCGGTCAGGCTGATGGTGAACGGGGTCAGCCCGGCGGTGGCGCCGGCGGCCGACAGTTCGCTTGCCGAAACCGTGGGCAGCAGCACGGTGCTGTTGGTTTCGCCGTTGATCATGGCCTGGCACGTCTGGGCGGAGACTTCGCCCTGGAAGGTCACGGTCGGGGCAGCAAACACGGCGGCCGGCGCCAGGCCGGCAACGAGAAGAAGAGAATGGAGTTTCATGGTCGTTTTCCAAAGCGGGAGAGAGACGGAATCGCCCCCTGCCCTGGCGGCGCCGGACGACCGGAACCACCGCCAGCGCGGGAACACCGTCACTATGTCGGCTTATGGAACAACGCAGAATCAGACGATTCTTAAACAACCATGAATCAGACAATTCTTAAGACTTCCCTGTGGGGGAAGAGTCCAGTGGGCCAAGCCACTGTCGTAGCGACGCTACTGGAACAGCCCCGATTCGATGCAGAACTCGACCAGCGCCTGGTCGCTGTCCAGGCCCAGCTTGCGCATCGCGGACATTTTCTGGCTGCTGACGGTCTTGATGCTGCGCTTCAAGCTGGCCGCGACCTGCACCATCGATTCGCCGCTGACGAAATGGCGCAGCACTTCGAGTTCTTTCGGCGTCAGGCTGCCCGCGCGTTCGCGCAATGACGCGGCGCGCGACGCCGGCGACGGGCTGGCCTCGAAGCCCGGGGAATAGTATTTTCGGCCGCCGCCCACGGCGCGCAAGGCCATGATCACTTCGTTCATGCCATGGCTTTTCTGCACCACTGCCATCACGCCCGCGCCATACAACGCCGAGACGATCATGGGGTTGGACATCATGGTCAGCACCACGAACCGCGTCTGCGCGAAGCGCCGCACCAGGCTTTCGATCATCCGGATGCCGTCGCCATAGGTATCGTCGCCCGGCATGGCGTAGTCGGTGATCACCACATCCGCAGGCTGCGGCCCGGACAGGTGCTGCACCAGCTCGGTGGGGCTGGACACGGCGGCGACGACGTCGAACATCATGTCCTTTTCAAGCAACTCGCGCAGCGCGAACAGCACCAGCGGGTGATCGTCGGCAAGAGCAATGCGCGTTCTTTTCATTGATGCCTCCTGCCATCGCAGCGGCACGTTCGACGCGTGCCGGCGCTCACGGTGTCACCGCCTGACGCAGGCTGTCCAGGCATGCGCCCGCATCGGCCATGGCCTGCCCGATCGGCGCGCCGTCTCGCAGCCGCTTGTCCAACTCGCCAAGCGCCGACGCCTGGCTACCGAAACCCGCCACCATAAGCCCGCCGCGAATTCGATGCAACAGGCCCTGTACGGCTTGCCGGTCGCCGCCGGCCGCCGCCTGGTCCAGCTTCTGCAGGTCGTCCGCCATGGTCGAGATGAACACTTGCCGAAAATCGTCCGGCAACCCGTCCAGCCGCGACAAGTCCATCGCGGCGGTAGCGGACGGGTCCGCAGCGGGCGCGGTGTCTTCCTGGCCGGATTCGGCATAGCGCGCCAGGAAGCTCCATAGCGTGCGCAACTGCACCGGCTTGACCAGCCACGACGTCATGCCGGCTTCGCGGCAGCGGCGCTGTTCGTCGCGCATGGCATTGGCTGTCACGCCGAAGATCGGCCGCCGGTCGCCGGATTCGCGGATGGCGCTGGCCAATTGGTACCCGTTCATGCGGGGCATGTTCACGTCGGTCAACAGCACATCATACGTGTCCGCCCGCCACCGGGCCAGGGCTTCTTCGCCATCGGAAGCGACCGTGGTCTGGCAGCCCAGGTGTTCCAGCTGGTGGCTGAGAATGGCCCGGTTGATGGGGTTGTCTTCGGCAATGAGCACGCGCAGCCCCAGCGGCGGCAACGGGGCCTCTTCGGCCTGCGCGGCCGGGGCGGAAGCGGCCGGACGCCCATGCACGGCCTGTTCGACGGCCCGGCCGATGCCCACGATATCGGTCGCGTCCACCGTCGCCGGGCCATCGGCATGCGAATCCTGTACCGCGGCGGCCACGACCCTGATCGTGCGCGCCTGGCATGGCCCGATGCCGGCATCGGATTCCAGCACACTGAGCACGATGTCGCCGGCCTGGCAGGAAAAGCCTGAACGGTCGGCCGGCTTGGCATCGGCGCCCCACTTGCGCAGCCACTGGCAGATATTCTGATTGAGCTCGTGATGCGGGCCGCGCACGAAGACCCGCGCGCCCTGCAATTGCGGCGCCGGGTCGGCCTGCGTGGGCGGCCCCACCGGCAGATCGACGTCAAGCGAAAAACTGCTGCCGACGCCCGGCTGGCTGTCGACGCGGATCGCGCTGTCCATCAGTTCGGCCAGCCGGGCACAAATGGCCAGGCCCAGCCCCGCCCCCTGCACCGTATGGGTATGCGTATCGATCTGGTAGAAAGGCAGGAACAGGTGCTGCTGCGCCTCTTGCGCAATTCCCACGCCGCTGTCGACCACCTGCAGCGACAGCCGGCAGGTGCCCGGTTGGGGGCTGCCGCTGCGCACGCGCACGATGACATGGCCCGACTCGGTGAACTTGATGGCGTTGCTCAGCAGGTTGCCCAGGATCTGCCGCAACCGGTTCGGGTCGCCCACCAAGGTGACGGGCAGTTCCGGATCGACACAGCACAGCAGCAGCAGGCCCTTGCGGTTGGCCATGTCGCGATACGCCCCCACGCAGTTCGTGACCAGTTCCAGAGGCTTGAAGGGCGCCGGGTCCAGCGCCAGCTGGTCGGACTCGATCTTGGTGATGTCCAGGACGTCGCTGATGATCTGCAGCAGGCTGTCGGACGAGGCCTGGGTGCGCTCGAGCAACTGGCGCTGCTCGGCGTTCAGTTCGGTCAGCCCCAGCAGTTCCAGGGTGCCCAGCACCCCGTACAGCGGCGTGCGGATTTCGTGGCTCATGGTAGCCAGGAACAATGACTTCGCCTGGCTGGCCTTGTCGGCATCGCGCTTGGCCCGCGCCAGGGCTTGTTCTGCCTCGGCCCGGGCGCTGATGTCGGCCAGCGCGCACAGGATCACGTCGCGCTGCTTGTAGCGCGTGGGGGCGTAGGCCAGGTACAGCACCCGGCCGTCGCCGGCGCGGTAGTTCTCGATCACGCCGGGCTTCTGGGCGCCCAGCACCTGGTCCAGTATCCGCTTGTCCATGGTGGTGCGGGGCCCGTCGGGCCCGGCCGCGATGTTCAGCCACCGCAGCGCCAGGGCGTTGGCGAAGACCATGTCGCCGTCCTGGCGGCCCACCACGCACAGGGCCACCGGCGCCGTTTCCAGCAAGGTGAGGTTGAAGCGGTTGCTTTCCATGACTTCGCTGTGCACGCGCTGCGCGGGCGCGATGACGCGGCGGTTGTACCAGCGGATGCCCAGGCCGCCCAGGCACAGGCTGGCGGCCAGTACGCCCAGCGCGCCGATCAGCAGCCAGGTATTGCCGAAGAACAGGCGGCCGTAGGAAATACGGTAATAGGCGGTCCATCCGTGGCTGGGGTCGCTCAGGTGAAACGTCAGCCCGCTGGACCCGTAATTCACGCCGGGATGCGTATCCCGCGGCGGGCGGCCTTCTCCCATGAGCTGGCCGCTGTCGCGGTTTTCCAGCCAGAAGGAATCGTAAGTGGGCGACCCCAGCACCAGCGAGAAAATATGGACCCGTTCCGGGAAAAGCAGCGTGGCCAGAACGGTGGCCGAGCCGGCCGGCTCCCCTTCGTTCAAGGGCCGTGCGCCGATCGAGGTGAAGCCGACCATGGTGGTCGGGTCTTCTTTCAGGTTCATCCAGTGCACCCCGGGATGGCCGGCGCCCGATGCCTGGGGGTGCAGTTCGCGAAAGCGGTCGCGCACGGCCTGGATAGTGGCCAGCACCCTGCCGGCCATCAGCCTGATCGGCGCATCGACGTTGTCCACCGCGGGGATCGTCAGGCTGGCCCCGGTGGCCGAATCCACCAGGAAAAGGGTAGACGCGGGGAAGTCGGACGACACCCAGAAGTTGGAATAGAAATCGGTCAGGTTCTTGCCTATCCGGGCGGCCCGGTCGTCTCGCGCCGGACAGTGGCCGCGGTCGGGGCAGACCAGCGTGAAGGGCATGTCCACCTGCGACGATACGCCGGTGAAGAACCGCGCACTGGCGGCATCGCCAGCCGGTTCGGGCTGGAACACCGACGCCGACACCCCCGATGCCTCGTCGCCGCCCACCAGCGATTCGAGGCTGAGCTTGCTGAGCGAGCGCTCGTGTTCGTGGATGTAGCCCACCAGGATCGAGAAATCGAAAGAAATGCGCTCGAATTCCTGGCCGACGATGCGCTGCACACCCCAGAACACCGCCCCGCTCAGGATGAGCATCAGGGGCACGATGCCGAACAACACCACATTCAACCGGCGGGAAACGCGCGTGTATCGGCGAAGCGAGGTATCCGGCATGAACGACCCTTGGGCAGGCTACCGATCAACCGCAAGAACGCAATCGGGCAATGTGGAATTCATTCTATCCCCAAATTTCGCGATATTGCCCGGCTGCCGCCGGCGAGCGAAAAAACAAAAGCCGGCACCGCTGACGCGATACCGGCTTCTGGCGATGGCGGGGAAGGCCATCAGGAATTCGACCAAATGAATGGTCGGGGCGAGAGGATTCGAACCTCCGACTCCTGCGTCCCGAACGCAGTACTCTACCAGGCTGAGCTACGCCCCGGCTTGCCTCGGACCAGGCCGAGTTTTTCAGCGATCGCGATTGACCGCGAAAGCGCAGAATTCTAACAGGGATTTCTGATAAACGGAAATGGGCAGGGCCGCCAATGCCTGGCGGGCGGCCTGGGCCTCGGCCTGGGCGGCGCGGCGGGCGTGTTCCAGCGCGTCGGTGGCCTGGATGGCCTGGGCCACGGCGGCGAAGTCGGCGTCGCCCGTCTGGATGGCGGTGCGGATCAGTTCGCGCTGGGCCGGCGTGCCGGTTTCCATGACGCGGATCAGCGGCAGCGTGGGCTTGCCCTCGCGCAGGTCGTCGCCCACGTTCTTGCCCAGGGCATGGGCGTCGCCGCTGTAGTCGAGCACGTCGTCGACCAGCTGGAAGGCGGTGCCGATGTGCCGGCCGTAGGCGGCGGCGGCCGCTTCCTGCCCGGGCGTGGCGCCGGCCAGCACCGCCCCGACCTGGGCGGCGGCCTCGAACAGCTTGGCCGTCTTGTAGCGCACCACCTGCAGGTAGCGTTCCTGGGAAACGTCCGGGTCGTGCACGTTCAGCAGCTGCAGCACCTCGCCCTCGGCGATGATGGTGGTGGCCTCGGACAGGATCTGCATGATCCGCATCGAGCCGGCCTCGACCATCATTTCGAACGAGCGCGAATACAGGTAGTCGCCCACCAGCACGCTGGCGGCGTTGCCGAACATGGCATTGGCGGTTTCGCGGCCGCGGCGCAGGTCGGATTCGTCGACCACGTCGTCGTGCAGCAGCGTGGCGGTATGGATGAATTCGACCACGGCGGCCAGCAGGCGGTGGTGTTCGCCCTGGTAGCCCAGGGCGCGCGCCACCATCAGCACCATGGCCGGGCGCATGCGCTTGCCGCCCGCGCCGATGATGTAGTCGGCGATCGTCCGGATGAGTACGACTTCCGAATCCAGGCGGCCGCGGATAACCGCGTCGACGGCCTTCATGTCATCGGCAATGGGGGCGATCAGCTCAGGGAGATTCAAGACGTATCCGGCAGATTTCAGGGCGAGCCGACCCATGGCTCTTTGGTCCGCCGGCGCGGGCATGCCGCGCCGGACCCGGGGTCTGGCGAATTATACGGGTCCGTGCGGCCGGCTTGAACCGCCGGCGGCGGCGCTGCTACAGCCCGCGCTTGCGCAAATTGGAGTAAAGCGCGCGCACGCCGAAGGTCCAGGGCGCAATGCGGTCGCTCAGGCCCACCCGGTTGACCAGCGCGCCCAGGCGCGGCGAGGCGATGCGCACCACGTCGCCCTGGCGGTGCGTGAAGCCGCTGCCCTGCCCGGCGCGGTCCTGCGTGGGCGAGAACATGGTGCCCAGGAACAGCATGAAGCCGTCGGGGTACTGGTGGTGCTCGCCGCAGGCCTGGCGCACCAGGTCGAGCGGGTCGCGGCTGATTTCGCGCATGTGGCTGACGCCGTCCAGCACGAAGCCGTCCTCGCCCTCGATGCGCAGCGACACATCGGCCTGGCGCACGTCGTCCAGGGTGTAATGCTCGTCGAACAGGCGCACGAAGGGCCCGATGGCGCACGAGCCATTGTTGTCCTTGGCCTTGGTCAGCAGCAGCGCGCTGCGCCCTTCCACGTCGCGCAGGTTGACATCGTTGCCCAGGCTGGCGCCCACGGCCTGGCCGCGGCTGTCGACGGCCAGCACGATCTCGGGCTCGGGGTTGTTCCATTCCGACTGCGGCAGCAGGCCCACCCAGGCGCCCGAGCCCACGGACGCCATCGGCGGCGCCTTGGAAAACACCTCGGCGTCGGGGCCGATGCCCACTTCCAGGTATTGCGACCACTGGCCGCGCGCCTGCAGCTCGGCCTTCAGGGCCATGGCCTGCGGCGAGCCGGGCCGCAGCTGCGACAGGTCCGAGCCGATCAACTGCAGGATGCGGGCGCGCACCGCCTCGGCCCGGCTGGCATCGCCACCGGCCTGCTCTTCGATCAGGCGTTCCAGCAGGCTGACCGCGAAAGTGACGCCGGCCGCCTTGACGGGCTGCAGGTCGCAGGGGGCCAGCAGGGCCGGCCCCGGCTCGCCGGCCAGGGTGCGCGGCAACAGCTCGGCCGCCGGGCCCAGCGTCTCGCCCTGGCCATGGCGGGCGATGTCCAGCCGGTCGGGGCGGTCGAGCAGGTCGGCCAGCGTGGGCGCCAGGGCGGTCAGGTCCACCACCTGGCCGCCACGCACCGCCACCACGCTGGGCCCGTCGATGGGGGCCGGGCGCCATACGCGGCCCACCAGCAGGGCGCGGTCCAGGTCTACGGGCAAGTCGTTCAGGGCGGACATCGGCAGGGGCTCCGGGGCGGCCCGGGGGCGGTTGCCCCCGGTACGGCACAGTCTAGGAACGCCGGCCGGATCTGTCCAATACAATGGGTTTGATTCCAATATATTGGACAACCATGGCCGCCCCCGACTACGAAGTGCCCGCCATCCGGCGCACCCACGACATCCTGCGCGCGCTGGCCGGCCAGCGCGCGCCGCTGCGGGCCGCCGACCTGGCGCGCGCCTGCCCCATGCCGCGCAGTTCGCTGTACCTGCTGCTGGACTCGCTGGCGCAGCGGCGCTGGATCGACCGCGTGGGCGACGGCTATGTCATCGGCCTGGAACTGGTGGCGCTGGGCGCCGCCTACCTGCGCCACGATGGCCTGCAGGCAGCCTTCCGGGCCGCGGCCAGCGAGTTCGTCGAGCGCCACAACGAAGTCATGCAGCTGGCCGTGCTGGATGGCGCCGAGGTGGTCTACCTGGCCCGCGAAGATGCGCGCCGGCCGGTCAGGCTGGTGTCCGAGCTGGGCTCGCGGCTGCCGGCGCACGCCTGCGCGCTGGGCAAGGCGCTGCTGGCCAGCCTGCCCGAGCCGGTACTGGCCGGCACGCTGCCGCCCGTGCTGGCCGCGGTCAGCGAGCGCACCCGAACCGACCGCGCCGCGCTGCTGCGCGAACTGGCCGGGGTACGCGCCGACGGCCTGGCGCGCGACCACGAGGAAGTGGCCGCCGGCCTGCACTGCTTTGCCGCCTACGTGGGCGAAACTGCGCTGGGCAAGCTGGTGGCCGTCAGCACGTCGGTGCCCGGCGACCGCCTGGACGACGCCCATGTGCGGGCCGTGACGCAGGGCGTGCGCCGCGCCGCCCGGACCATTGCCGCCCGCGTGGCCCTGGCGCCCCAGGCGGGCTAAGCGCCCGGCCTGTAAGGGGTTTTTGACTTTTCCACAGGCCCGCGCTAGAATTGTGGGTTCGGTCAATACCGAAAACACCTGTAGCAGCACAAACCAGGCAGTACAAACCAGTAAGAACGCGCGTCGCGCCCGCCGGCGTCAAGCATGGCCCAGCCGCCCGCCCGTTCGAACACCCCTAAGGAATACCCCATGTACGCGGTCGTAAAAACCGGTGGCAAGCAGTATCGCGTTGCCGCTGGCGAAAAACTCAAGGTAGAACAGATACCTGCTGACATTGGGCAAGAAATCACCCTGGACCAGGTCCTGTCGGTGGGCGAAGGCGACCAACTGAAAGTTGGCACCCCGCTCGTCGCTGGCGCCGTGGTCAAGGCAACGGTTCTTGCGCATGGCCGGCACGACAAGGTCAAGATCTTCAAGATGCGCCGTCGCAAGCACTACCAGAAGCATCAGGGCCACCGTCAGAACTACACCGAGATCCGCATCGAAGCCATCACGGCCTAACGA
>Ga0182741_1000214_pt1 | contig 90589 bp, 76 predicted proteins | sample eDN5th37CBELigOP_FD_128874 | JGI IMG/M metagenome (GOLD analysis project Ga0182741, IMG submission 128874) | Enriched Organic Plus compost microbial communities from Emeryville, California, USA - eDNA 5th pass 37_C BE-Lig OP (version 2) (version 2) ...
CGTCTGCAATCTCCCCAGGACTCGCGCCCACAGAAAGATCGCGCATTCGGCTTCGCTTCGTCTTCCGCACACAAGCCAAACCTCCTCAGGTCCAACCTCTCGTGTGCCCACTTGTTAAGGTGCATTCACATCCTTCGGACATGAACAGCGCCCCGATATTCGGGGCGGAGAATCGCTTCCCCATCTCTGGGGCTCGTCGGTTCGTTCGATGTCGAACGCCCTACGTCATGCGACCTCCTCAGGTCTCCCGCCCTCTCGGGCGGCGGAGATGAATCTTATCACCTCCTCCCGGTCTCGTCAAGGGGCTTTTGGCCTCTCTCCGTTTCCGGCCTCGCCGTGTTTCCCCGGCGACGGAACATGACTTTATCATGCTCCCCCGGCGGCGTCAAGGATCGATTTCTCGTCGCTCTCCGTCCTCGCCGGCTGGCGTTCGTTCACCATTCCTGGTGACCGACGGGAGGCCCTTTCGGAACCTCTTCCCGGGCCCGTTTCCGGGTCCCGCGCCACCCTCGTTCCCGAGGGCTCACGTACTATAGCGGGGGCAAATGCCAACGTCAAGGAAAAATGAAATATTCGTTTCCGAACCACCTGAAGGGGTAGGACTGCGTTGCTTCCGTATGATCCCTGCGGGTTGTGGTCCTACCCGCTCGATGTCCTCAGATTCCGGATTCGGGCCTATACTGCCGTCACTGGTCCCGTCGTCTCGTCCCAAAAGGAGCAAGGCTTGAAACCCCTTATCGGAATCTCTCCAACACCCGCCGAAAAGCAATTCGATCATGGCCACTTCCGCCAGTACGCCCTCTCCGACACCTACACGTCTGCCGTTGTCGCCGCAGGCGGGATCCCGGTGATCCTCCCGGCACACGTCGATGCCATCGACGACATGCTGGAGGCGCTCGACGGCATTATCTTCTCCGGAGGTGGCGACATCGAAGCGTCCCACTGGGGTGAAGAGCCACACGAGAAAGCTGGCGGCTTCGACAAGGAGCGCGACGCCTTCGAGCTCCAGGCAATCAAGAAGGCGGTCGAGCGCGACATGCCGATGCTCGGGATCTGCCGCGGCATCCAGACGATCAACGTTGCACTCGGCGGATCACTGGTCCAGGACATCCCTGATCAGATGCCCGGCTCGCAAGAGCACCGCCAGCACGTCGACGGCAAGATGCGGGATGATGTCTCCCATCCGGTCACGATCGAAGCCAACGACAACCTTCTCCATCGCATCATCGGCGACACGACCCTCGAGACCAATTCCTTCCACCATCAGGCACTGAAGGATGTCGGTGAAGGGCTCGAGGTGATCGCCAGGTCAGAGGACGGTGTCATCGAGGCCGTTTGGAACCCGACGATGTCATTCGGTCTCGCCGTCCAGTGGCACCCCGAGATGCTCGCGGCCACCCACTCGAGACACGCCGCCATCTTCGACGCCCTCGTCCAGGCGGCGGCCAGGAAGAAGGCGGACCAGGTCGAACGAGAAGCCGTCGCCGCGGCTCAATAGATCAAGACGTCGCGAGACGAGAAAAGGGGGACGGGCAAATTGCCCGTCCCCCTTTTCTTCACCTTCGTCAGGTCCTACGCCGTTGCGGCCGGGATCGGCTCCTCCGCCGCGCGAACGTGGTGGAATTCCTCGGGCATCGAGACCGCCAGAGCTTCGTCCAGCGTATCCGCCAGCACGAACGTCATCTCTTCCCGGAGGTCGTCCGGCAGCTCGTCGAGGTCGACCTCATTGCGCCGTGGCAGGATGAACGTCGTGATCCCCGCTCGCCGGGCACCCAGGGCCTTCTCCTTGATGCCACCGACCGGGAGCACCTGGCCCCGCAGCGTAATTTCGCCGGTCATCGCGACGTCACCGCGAACCGGGACGCCAGCGAGCAGTGAGATCAACGCCGTGGTGATTGCAACACCCGCGGACGGACCATCCTTCGGCACGGCACCCGCCGGCACGTGGATGTGGATATCGGAGTCCTTGTAGAACTCGGGATCAATCCCAAGCTCCGCGGCCTTGGAACGCACGAACGAGAATGCCGCCGTTGCCGATTCCTTCATCACGTCACCCAGCTGGCCGGTGACGGTCAGGCCGCCCTTGCCGGGCATACGCGTCGCCTCGATGAACATGATGTCGCCACCGAACGCGTTCACGCCCACACCGATCGAGACACCGGGCTGCGCCGTGCGCTGCTCCAGCTCCTCGTAGAAGAACCGGGGCCGGCCGAGGTACTCGCGGATCTCCTCCTTGCCCACGCGCTCGGGCGGCGTCTTCCCCTCCGCCACGATCGTGGCGATCTTGCGGGCGGCCGTGCCGACCTCGCGCTCGAGGTTGCGAACACCGGATTCGCGCGTGTAGTGCTGGATGATCGCCATCAGCGCCTCGTCATCCCACTCGATCTCGTACTTTCCGAGACCGTTGGCTTTCATCTGCTTCGGCACGAGGTAGCGCTTCGCGATCTGCAGCTTGTCCTCATCGGTGTAGCTGCTCAGCTCGACGATCTCCATGCGGTCGCGGAGCGGCGCCGGGATGCTGTCCAGCATGTTCGCCGTCGCGATGAACATCACCTTCGACAGGTCGAACGGAACGTCCAGGTAGTGATCCCGGAAATCGCTGTTCTGTTCCGGATCGAGCACCTCCAGCAGGGCCGACGACGGGTCACCGCGCCAGTCATTGCCGAGTTTGTCGACCTCGTCCAGCACGAAGACAGGGTCGTTCGTGCCGGCACGGCGGATCGCCTGGATGATCCGACCCGGCATCGCGCCGACGTACGTCCGCCGGTGACCGCGGATCTCCGACTCATCGCGAACGCCACCCAGTGACATCCGGGTCATCTCACGACCCAGCGCCCGGGCGATGCTCTGCGCCAGGCTCGTCTTGCCGACGCCCGGAGGGCCGACGAAGCACAGGATCGGCTCGCGGTTGACGATCTGCTCGTCACCGCTCTCCGCCGCCTGGTCCTGCTTCAGCTTGCGGACCGCCAGGTATTCGAGCACCCGATCCTTGATCTTCTCAAGGCCGTAGTGATCCTCATCGAGCGTCTTGCGCGTCTTCGGGATATCGATCTCGCTCTCGGTCGAGACATTCCACGGCAGGCTGGTCAGCCAGTCAAGATACGTCTTGATCACGCCGTACTCAGCCGCGGCCGGCGGCAGCTTGCTCAACCGATCCAGCTCGCGATTCGCCTCGCGCAGCGCCTCTTCCGGCATGCCGGAGTTTTCGATCTTCTCGCGCAGCTCGTTGACCTCGGCCTCCGTCTCGTTCGACTCGCCGAGTTCCTTCTGGATCGCCTTCATCTGCTCGCGCAGGAAGTACTCGCGCTGCGACTTGCTCATCTCTTCCTGGACGTCGGTCTGGATCTTCCGACCCAGCTCGAGCACGTCGAGCTCCTTCGTCAGGAAGGCGTTCAGCGTCTTCAGCTTCTGCGTCACGGAGTCGAGCTCGAGCAGTTCCTGGCGCTCTTCCGGCTCCATCCGGAGATTGGACGCCACCAGGTAGACGAGGTGCCGCGCATCGTCATCGACGTTCAGCGCCGCGGTCACCAGCTCGTCCGGGAGGTGCGGCACGATCGCCACGAGGCGCTGGAACAGCTCCAGCGTGTTCCGCATCAGCGCCTGAACTTCGACCGAGTCAACGGTCTCCTCAGGCAGTCGGCGAACCCGCGCCTTCAGGTATGGTTCCTCCTGGACAACCTCGATGATTTTCATCCGCTCGACGCCCTGGACCGCAAGGCGGACCGAGCCGTCAGGAATGCGCATCATCTGGTGGATCGTCGTGATCGTACCGATCTCGAGGATGTCATCCGGACCGGCGCCCTCGAGCTCCGCATCCTTCTGCATCACCATCGCGACGGTGCGGTCTCCGCCCATCACGTCGTCGATCAGCCGGAGCGATCGCTCCTGGGCCGCGGCCAGCGGAACAAGCGTCATCGGGAGGACAACCGTTCCGCGCAGCGGCAGCAACGGAAGGACTTCCTCTTCCGGCTCCGCGTCGGTCTCTTCGTCGCCAGCCGATTCTGCCGCAACCTCAGCATCGCCGGCCGCGCCGTTCTCGACCGGGGCATCGTTCCCGGGCTGCTCCTCGTCGGAGGGAATCTCGTTCACCGGAGCGTCGTCAATCTCAGGCTGGTTCTGGTCCTGCTCGTCTTCAGGCAGGGGTTGGTTCTTGGTGGGATCGAATTCGCTCATGCGTCCCCCCTTTCTGTGTCGGCGTCCTTGACGCCCGGATCGTTGGCTGCACGGGTCGGGATAACGGTTCGGCTTCGGGTACGCGGCAACGTCACCCGCAAGAATCCGTTCTCATACGAGGCGGTCGCCTCGTCCGTCTCGACGGTGAACGGAAGCCGCACCTCGGCCGCGAACGGGCCGTATCCGATGCGTGCAACGTGGTACATGCGATGGTCGCAGTTGAATGGATCGGGACGCGTGCCTTCGATGGTGAGGACATCATCCTCGATCACAACGTCGATGTCCTGCCCCTGCATACCAGCGATCTCGACGACGACCTCGAGCGCATCCTGTGTCTCGAAGACCTCGACCGGAGGCTGCCACACCCGCCGACCGCGCTCGCCGACGCCGCTTCCGGAGATCATCGCCTGGTACAGCGGGTCGATGCGCGCATGCCGCCGGGTATGTGGGCGGGGACGCATCCGTCTGATAACGATCATAGAGTCTCCTCGTTCATGCCGATGTGTAACCCCGGGGCGTTCCTGTCCCAGACAACTATCTCCCCGAAGCACATGGGTAGTATACAGTGATATGCACAAACCTGCTACATATCGTGTCATACTTCCCCGATGGAAGTATTGTAGCAGATCAGGTCCAAACGATCAGGAGCACGGTCAGTGCCCAGACGATGATCGACCCCAGCAATGGTCGATCCCGGAACAGCAGCACTTCCGGCGCCCCGCCAAGCCGTTGCGCATAGACGAGATGGAGGTAACGAAACAGCGCGAAGATCACGATCGGGACGGTGACCATCATCACCCCGCTCTCCGGCACCGTCTCGGCGCTGAAGGTGTACATGGCATAGGCCATTACCGAGCTGGCCGCCGTGATCAGGATGAACTGGTCCAGGACTTCGGTCGTGTATCCACGCAACGATGTCCGGTGCAGCGCGGCGTCCTTGTCCAGCGTCGTCAACTCGTTCCTGCGCTTGCAAAAGCCGAGGAAGAGCGCCAGCAGCATGGTGCACAACATCAACCAGGAGGAAATCGGGACATTCACCGCCACACCTCCGGCAATCGCCCGTAGCAGGAATCCCGCCGCGATAACGAATACGTCGAGGATCATCACCCGCTTCAGCCAGTGCGTGTATGCCGCCATCAACGCCGCGTAGCCCAGCAGCACCAGCGTCAACCACGGCGACACGGGCAGCGAGATCGCGAACGCCGCCGCGAGCAACGCCACTCCCACGACAGCCGCCCGCCGGGGACAGATCTCTCCCGCCGCCAACGGCCGGAACCGCTTCACCGGGTGGTGGCGATCCCGCTCGATGTCCGACCAGTCGTTGAAGATATAGGTCGCGCTACTGAGCGCGCAGAAGGCGATGAACGCCACTGTGGCGTTGATCAGGTCGGCGAACGTGGATTGATGTCCGAAGACCATCGCCGCGTAGACCACGGAATTCTTCGACCACTGCACTGGTCGCAGGAGTCGAATCCAGGGGTTGCTCAGGAAATGCCGGAGACTCATTCGCCCGCCTCTGGGGTGGAGGTCGACGCTTCCAGCTGGATGTCCCCGAGGTCGGCCCCTTCGACAGTGAGCGTCCGGACCTCTCGCCCCTCGTGCCGAATCACGACTTCGGATCCCTGACCGATCTCGTTCAGCGTAAAGCTCCCACCGTCCCCGGATACCGTTTCGGCCTCAGGCCCCACGATCTCGACACCCGCGACTCCCTGCCCTTGCGCATCGACCACCCGACCCGTCACTGGAGGCGGGTCCATCTCTATACCGATGGTGCGCTGGTCCCCTCGCGGCTCCATCATGTCTCCATACAACTCATGCTGGACGACGAGCGACGAATCCTCGGGAATGAACTTGAACACGAACGTTCCGGATTCGTCTGTCCGCGTCGATGTCACCTCTGTCCCGTCAGCGTCAATGACCACGATCTCGGCGCCATCCACAGGTTGGCCAGAAATCGCATCGCTGACACTGCCGAGGACCAGTACGCCGGCCAGCGACAAGGTCACGTTCTCCGCGGACCCGTCTTCGATCGGTCGCTGCATCGACTCATGCCCCGCGGCAGACACCCGAACCTGCGTGCCATCAGGGAACGGCTCGATCCTGATCTCCCCGTCCTCATCGGCTCGATACGCCACATCCCCGACGACGATGCGGGCATCCGCCAACCCCAGACCGGTCACCTGGGACTCCACGCGGATCGTCGTAAGGCCCGGATCATCCGGCGCCAGGAGCCACGTCAGCAACCACAGCAACAGGCTCAGCGGTATGAGAAGCGACCAGCCCCACTTCATGCGAGGCCACCGTCCAGACGGCGCGCGCCACAACGAACGCCACCAGTCGACGCTCGTCGTCCTGGTTGGTGCCGATGCCGTTCCCATGTCTGCGGTCCCCGCGCCCGGGGATCCCCGTCGCGAAACGGGATCGGCCGGGATTTCATTGACGTCTATCCCACGAAATGATGATACTCTTTCGATGCATGGGCCGAAAATGTGGCCCAGCCGGGTTGACTGTAACCGTACGTTTTTGGAGCCCTCGTGAACACTATCTCCCAGGACGTGTTTGACGTCATGAAGCCGGAGCTCGACCTTGTCGAAGCGCGATTGCTGGACGCGTCGAAGATCGACTATCCGGTGGTTTCGGACATGCTCCGGGCGATCGTCTCCGGCGGGGGCAAACGCCTGCGTCCGGTCCTGCTCATGCTCGCCGCTCGCGCCTTCAATCAATGGACCGAGAACGCAATCCCGGCCGCTGCCGGCGTCGAGCTGCTGCACACCGCCTCCCTGATCCACGACGACAGCATCGATAAGGCGGCGCTCCGTCGCGGCAACCCGACCCTCAACACCGAGCTGAGCACCGGCGCGGTAATCCTGATCGGCGACTACCTCTTTGCCCAGAGCGCGATCCTCGCCGCCGAACCGCAGAACCCGCGGGTCATGGTCATCTTCGCCGAGACCCTCGCCGAGATCTGCCGGGGCCAGATCCGCGAAACGCTCGAGGCCCATGACCTCGACCAGTCGCGCGAGACCTACGAAAGCCGCATCTACGGCAAGACAGCCGCCCTCTTCGCCGGCGCCGCCGAGATGGGCGCGGTCCTTGGTGGCGGCACGGACGAAGAGGTGGAGGAGCTGCGCCACTTCGGCGCCGAGCTCGGCATGGCGTTCCAGGTGATCGACGACATCCTGGACCTCCGCGAGGGCACCGAGACCCTTGGCAAGCCGGCCGGCAATGACCTGAAGCAAGGTGTCGTCACCGTTCCGGTCATGATCTTCGCCGAGCAGTACAACGGCCGGCGCGAGACGCGGGAAACCATCGAGGGCATCCTCGCCGGGGAGATCACCGACCAATCCGTGGTCGATCAGGTTGTCGAGCAGATTCGGCAATCCGGAGCCTTGCAGGATGCTGGGAAGGTCGCCGAGGAATACACCGACGCCGCCCGCACCCGCCTCCAGGCGGTGAAAGATCCCTTGATTCGCGATCTCTTCGCCCAGGTCCTCGACCTCGCCGTCATCCGGACAACGTAGGCGGACGAATTGAACCAACACCCGGAAGGCCGTTACGGAGAGTCGCAACGGCCTTCGTGGTTCCAACGCGAATTCTCTTCAGGGCATCATCCGGCCGGGGATGGCGTTATGCGTCATTACCGTAAGGGATGCCGACGGCGTCGCAGAACTGGCGCATGAACGCGGTCGCATCCACCTCTTTGGCCACGCGAACGTTCCCGCCTTCCTCAACGATCGTTTGACCACGACGCTCGCCCGCTGTCTCCACCCGCACAGAGTAATTGCCGGCCGTGACGATCGACGGATCCAGCCCCACGCCAACCGCGAGCGGATCGTGCAGGTAGAACCCGTCGCGCGTCGCGCCTTCGATCGCGCTCTTCGACACCGCGCGAACGAGCCCCGCCGTTCCTCCGGCATCCTTCGGAATCGCGTTCCAGATCGCAGGCGAGATCTCGACCTGATGTGTCACATCCAGCCCGACCGCATAAATCTCGTTCCATTGCGCCTGGAATACCTGATCGAGGGCATCCGGGTCAATATAGGCGTTGAACTCGGCATACGGCGTCCGGTTACCGGGGTTGAAATACGCCCCGCCCATAATCACGACACGAGCGATCTGGTCGACAATCTGCGGTCGAAGGGACATCGCGATCGCCAGGTTCGTCATCGGCCCCACCGACACGAACACCAGCTCGCCCGCGAACTCCTCCGCCATCGCCACGATCGCTTCCGGCGCCGTCAAGTCCTGCTCCTCGACCTCCGCTGGCGGCAGGTTGGCACCGCCGAGTCCATCGTCACCATGCATATACGGTGCATGGTGCAGTGACGCCACCAGCGGCCGGCTCGCACCCCGAAACACTGGCACGGTATCGGCACCAAGGTGAGACAGGACGCGCAATGTGTTGTCGGTCGCCTGATCGATTGCGCAATTCCCAGCCACGGTGGTGATGCCGACGAGATCCGCACCGGCACCGATCGCGAAGGCGATGGCTGCGGCATCATCGATTCCGGTATCGACATCGAGCATCAGCGGCTGAGCGTTCATGATCTTCAATTCTCCGTCCCGGATTGTGTCCGTAAGGCGATATAGACATCGTTCACATTGGTGCCGGTTGCCCCGGTAACTATGAGTCCTCCGGCGGCGTGAAAGACGGTCGCGCTGTCGTTCCGCCGAAGCGCATCCTCCGGAGAGACGCCGGCAGCCCGCGCCCGCTCGGCCGTGCCGGGATCGGCGATAGCCCCGGCCGCGCCAGAGTTGCCGTCGTCACCGTCCGACGCGAGGCTCGCCACCACCCAATCGTCGACCTCCGACAGCTCGAGTGCCGCGACCAGCGCCATCTCCGTATTCCGGCCACCGGTCCCGTCTCCCGTGACGGTCACCGTCGCCTCGCCTCCCCGAACGATTACATCGGTATCGGCGTCGCTCTCTCGTGTCGTTCCAACGATCCACTTACCCAACTCGCCGGCGTCACCCTCCCACGGACGCTCATCCAGCTCGACGGCATACCCGTCTTCCCGGGCGAGGCGAGCCACCTCGCGGATGAAGATCCCGTTGTCCGCGATGATCGAGACAATATCCTCGCTCGTATCGAGCGCATCGGTCTGTAGTACAGCCCGCTGCAGCACGGATCGAACGGCCTCGTCCACCGAATCCGCAAGGCCATAGTTCTCGAGCACACCCCAGGCATCTTCTCGTGTCGACGAAGAGAGCACGGTCGGCCCACTTGCGATGACCGATGGATCGTTCCCGAGGACGTCCGATAGCAGCAAGGATACGCAGCGAGCGCGGGCGATACGGCGACGAAGACCGCCGCCCTTCACCTGGCTGAGCGCCTTCCGCACCGTGTTCAGGTCATGGATCCCAGCGCCGGCATTCATCAGCTGGCGCGTGATGTCTTGCATCAGGTCGAGTGAGACCCCCTCGCGCGGCAATTCGAGAAGTGCCGACCCACCACCCGAGATGAGCGCCAGGACGACATCTCTCTCGTTCAGGCCTTCGACCGTTTCAAGGATCTGGCGCGTCGCCTTGAGACCTGCCGGATCCGGCACGGGATGTCCGCCTTCGAAGGCGGTAAATCCGGGCACCGGTTCGCTCAAATGACCATGTTTGGTGAGGATGATCCCGGAGTGGATGCGGTCCCCGAGGACCCGCGCGGCACCTCTTGCCATGGCGGGAGCCGCCTTCCCGATCGCGAGGACAACCAGGCGCCCATCGTCAGCAAGCACACACTCGGCACCATCCACCTTGAGCCGATCGCCGTCCAGGCGCAGGGCCCGCTCGACCGACTCGCATGGATCGACGACAGTCAGGGCGCGATCGAACCAGCGCCGGATCGTCTCGTGCGCCTGCCGCCAGGCCGGGTTCATTCCGCCGGCCCGTCGCTCCTGAGATGCTCGAGAACCTCGGCCATCTCTGCCGGGAGCGGTGCGTCAAACGTGCGATGCTCGTTGCTAGAAGGTACCCGGATCCCGAGCGACGAGGCGTGCAGGAATTGCCGTTGCACCCCGAGCCGCTCGGCAATTCTCGCCGAGACCTTGTTCCCGTAGAGCGCGTCGCCAACAACCGGGAATCCGATGAATGCCAGATGGACGCGGATCTGGTGCGTCCGGCCCGTCTCGATCTGCACATCGAGCAGCGTCGTGTCCTCGAACCGCTCGACCACCGTGAAATGCGTGATAGCCTCGCGTCCGGAACGCGTCGTCGTCATCTGTTGCCGATTGACGGTATTTCGACCGATCGGCGCATCGATCGTCGCGCTGTCTTCCTCCACCACACCGGCCACGAGGGTCGTGTAGCGCTTGATGACGGACCGTTCCTGCCATTGCTCCGCGAGCGACATCTGCGCGCGGTTCGATTTGGCGATCACCATCACTCCGGAGGTGTCCTTGTCCAACCGATGGATGATCCCGGGGCGGTTCGAACCCTGGATCGAGATCGACGGCGCATGATGAAGGACTGCGTTGACGAGCGTGTCTCGCGGGTGTCCCGGAGCCGGATGTACCACCATCCCCGCCGGTTTGTTGATGAGCAGGATGTCATCGTCTTCGAAGATGATGTCGAGCGGGATGTCCTGCGCTTCGAGCTCGAAGTCCTCCGTCGGCGGCAGGCTCAGCGTCACGACCTGGCCCGGCGTCATCTTGAACGCCGCCCGGCGTACCTGGCCGTCAACAAGAAGCCGACCTTCCGTGATGAGTTGCTGCAGGTACGTGCGGCTGAGATCCGGCAGTTGGCTCGCCACGTACTTGTCCAGCCGCATCAACTGGTGCTCGCGCTGCGGCCACAGCTCGATAATCTCTTCCTGGTCTTCCGTTTCCACTGCATCGGGCTGGAGCGTCTGGTCATCCATCGGCACTACGAGTTCCTTCCTGGTCTGATGTTCGCTGCGTGCGATCTTCCTGGATCATCGCCCAAAGGAGCAGGAGCACCCCGATCGTGACCGCTGAATCTGCAAGGTTGAACCGGGGCCACCAGCCCACGGCAATGAAATCAACGACGAAACCGCGAAAGATGCGATCGATCAGGTTTCCCAGTGCCCCACCGACGATGAGCGAGATAGCCAGGGCCGCCAGCGGGTTCTTTCGATGCTCCCGCCACAGCATCATGGCCGCCACGGCGACGATGGCGATGGAGATGATCGCCAGCGTATCCGTGGCTGAGCCGAAGATGCCAAAGGCAGCACCCCGGTTTTCGACATACTCGAACGAGAACACGTCTCCGAGCACGTCGACCCGATGCCGGTCCGCATCCGGGCCGATCCAGGCAACCATCAGGACCTTCAGGAGTTGATCGAGCACGACCAACACAACGGGCAACATCAACCACGGCAGGAAGCCGGCGACTGCCGGCCCCGTTTGCGTCGTCTCGTTCCCCTCGCGGGCAATCATCCCGCCATCCCCTTCACAGAATTCCCCACCCTGACAGTACTCGATGGGATAGTAGCACGCTGGCACTTCCCCACTGGCCCGGACGCTTCCGGTCCGCACGTCTATACTCATTCAAAGCATGGCGCCCTGGCGCGCCCGGCTTCGAACCGCCCACCGGAAAAAGGACGATTCTCTTCATGCCCAGCTCACCCTTGCGCCTCCTCGTCGCCGCGGGAGGAACCGGGGGACACGTTCTCCCTGCCGTCGCCGTCATCGATGAGCTCAAGTCTCGCGGCGTCCAGCTCGAAGTGCTCTGGATCGGCAGCCGAAACGGCGTCGAGCGAGACATTGCCCGATCCCATGACATCCCGTTCATCCCGATCCAGACCGGAAAGCTCCGCCGCTACCTGTCGCTCGAGACCGTGACCGATATGTTCCGGTTGCCGGTCGGCCTCGCCCAGGCATGGACACGGGTTCGCCGCTTCCGGCCGGACATCATCTTCAGCACCGGCGGCAATGTCAGCGTTCCCACCGTAATCGCCGGTGCGCGCATCGCGCCGATCCTTACCCATGAACAGACCGCACAGGTTGGCATCGCGAACAAGATTTCCGCGCGTTTCGCGGCATGCTTCGCTGCCTCGTACGAGGAAACCGCCGAGATCGCCCGCGGCTATCACAAGAATGTCGTGGTGACCGGGAATCCGGTCCGCGCAACCCTCGCAAAGGGGAAGCCTGAGGCGGCGTGGGAGACATTCGGGTTCACGCCGGATCTCCCGGTCATCTTCGTCACCGGCGGTGCCCGTGGCGCGTCCGCGATCAACCAGCGCATCGAAGGGCTTTTGCCGAGTCTCCTCGACCGCGCCCAGGTCGTTCACCAGGCCGGACCATCCTCCGCCAACGACGATGCGGCACGGCTGGCGAAGCTACGGGAATCGTGGCCGGAAGAGATCCGGAAACGGTACGTTGTCCGCGAATTCCTCGGCCCGGAGCTCTCCGACCTCTATGCCATCGCCGACCTGGTAATCGGACGCGCCGGCGCCGGAACGGTCGCGGAGCTGGCGTTCCTCGGCAAGCCCTCGATCCTCATGCCGCTTCCCGGCACATGGGGTGACGAGCAACGCAAGAACGCGGCGGTGCTCGCACGCGCGGGCGCGACGATCATCGTGGAGCAGGAAGAAACGCCGGCGGAGGCGTTGGGCAAGCACATCGAGGAGTTGCTAGCCGATCCCGCTCGCCGCCAGGATATGGCGGCATGTGCGGCGGGCGTCGCCCGCCCTGACGCCGCCGCCCGCCTGGCTGATGAGCTTCTGTCATTAGCAGGCAAGCGATAATCTCCGAATCGCTGCAATTTGAGTGATGAGGAGGAAAGCCGGTGGCTATCCTCCCCATCCCCTCCTACTCTGCTGCCAGGTCGATCGCTTCTGCCGCCGAGGAAACCTTCACGATATCGAGTCCGAGCGACGACGCAGCCGGGATGTTGCCCGATCGCTCTGGCACGATCGCTCGACGGAACCCAAGACGCGAGGCCTCCTGGATCCGCCGCTCGAGATTGTTTACGCTCCGGATCTCGCCGGCCAACCCGATCTCTCCGATACACACCGTCCCCGGGTCCACCGGCTTCTCGCGCAGGCTCGACGCGACCGCCACCGCGATCGCCAAGTCGGCCGCCGGCTCGTTGATCCTCATACCGCCAACGACATTGGCATAGACATCCTGCGTCCCGAGCCCGAGTCCGACGCGCTTCTGCAACACCGCCACCAGCAGTTGCAGACGGTTCGCATCCAGGCCGTTCGCGCTCCGGCGTGGCATCGAGAAGTTGCTCGGCGTCGCGAGCGCCTGGACCTCGACGAGGATCGGCCGCGACCCTTCCATCGTCACAGCGACGGTCGTACCGGGAGCCATTGCGGAGCGCTCTTCGAGGAACGCCTCTGAAGGATTTCGCACTTCCCGCAGGCCGTCACCGATCATCTGGAAAACGCCTACCTCGTCCGTCGACCCGAACCGGTTCTTCACCGCCCGCAGGATGCGGTACTGATGGAACCGCTCGCCTTCCAGGTACAGCACGGCATCGACCATGTGCTCCAGGACTCGCGGGCCGGCAATCGCGCCTTCCTTGGTCACGTGCCCGACGATGAACACCGGAATGTTGCGTGGCTTTGCCCACTGCATGATCCGGCTCGTGCACTCCCGCACCTGGGAGACGCTTCCCGCCGCCGACGTGATCTCGTCGATCATCACGGTCTGGATGGAGTCGACCACCAGCACGCCGGGGTTCGCGTCCTCCGCCGTGGCAAGGATCGCGTCGAGATCCGTTTCCGCCAGAACGAGGATGTCGTCCGTCTCGACGCCGAGCCGATCAGCCCGGAGCTTGATCTGCTGCGGTGACTCTTCCGCCGAAACGTAGAGGATCGGCGCGTGTTCCTCCGCCAGGGCCCCGGCCGCCTGCAGGATCAACGTAGACTTCCCGATTCCCGGGTCGCCGCCGATCAGCACCAGCGCGCCAGGTACCAGTCCGCCTCCCAACACGCGATTGAACTCCGCGATCCCGACCGGCAACCGCGCCTGGCCACTCGGCTTGATCTGGCCCAGTGGTTTCATTGCAGCGCTGCTTGCGGCACGCCGGCGAGGCGACGACGAACCTGACGACCGCTCTTCGATGGTCTCCACCATCGTGTTCCACTCGCCGCATCCCGGACAACGTCCAAGGAATGCCGGGCTTGCGGTGCCGCATTGCTGGCACACCCACTGTGTTCGCTTCTTCGCCATGATCCGCTCTCATAGACAGCGAACGGCGCGGGGGACCTGATGCCCCCGCGCCGCCCGACTGGTCACATGTCCGCTTGAGCCTAGGCCGGCACAAGCTCCTCGACCCGCTCAAGGGTAATTTCGTCGTCTTCAGCATCGACCTGGATGGTCGACCCCGGCTGGTACTTCTGGTTCAGCAAGCCCTCGGCCAGCGGATCCTCGATTCGGTTCTGGATGACGCGGCGCAGCGGTCGGGCACCATACGTATGGTCGTACCCTTCCTTGCCGAGCACATCCTTCGCCTCGGTCGTGATCTGCAGGGTGATGTCCTGCTCCTTGAGCTGCTCCCGGACCCGATCCATCTCGAGATCGACGATCTGGCGGATCTCTTCCTTCGTCAGCGAGTGGAACACCGTCGTCGCATCGATGCGGTTCAGGAATTCCGGCCGGAAGGTCTGCTTGAGCCGCTGCATGACCTTGTCGGTCATCAGGGAGTGCTCGCGCTTGCTTTCGGCTTCCTCATCGGCGCGGGAGACAAAGCCCATCGTCATATCGCGCGAGATCTCCTCGGCGCCGATATTCGACGTCATGATGATGATCGTATTCCGGAAGTCCACGCGCCGGCCCTTCGCATCCGCGAGCGAGCCATCCTCCATGATCTGGAGCAGCATGTTGAACGCTTCCGGGTGCGCCTTCTCGATCTCGTCGAGCAGGATCACCGAGTACGGCTTCCGGCGCACCGCCTCGGTCAGCTGACCGCCCTCTTCATAACCGACATAGCCTGGAGGCGCTCCGACCAGTCGCGCCACGGAGTGACGCTCCATGAACTCGGACATGTCGATCTTGATGAGGTGATCTTCCGACCCGAAGATGAATTCGGCCAGCATCTTCGCGAGATAGCTCTTGCCGACGCCCGTCGGGCCAAGAAAGATGAACGATCCGATCGGCCGACGCGGATCCTTGATACCGGCACGGGCACGCCGCACGGCCTTGGATATCGTGGAGATCGCCTCGCTCTGGCCGACGATCTTCTCGTGAAGCTCGTCTTCCATCTTGAGCAGCCGCTCGGACTCTTCCCCGGCGATTCGCACCATCGGGATACCGGTCCACATCGCGACAACTTCCGCAACGTCCTCTTCCGTGACGTACACGTCCTCGGACTGCTGCGTCTCGCGCCGCTCGCGCTGCTGTGTCTCGATCCGGTCGCGCAGCTTCCGCTCTCGATCCCGAAGCTCGGCGGCAAGCTCGAACTCGCGGCTCGTCACCGCGGCGTCGAGCTCCTTCTGCAGTGCGGTCAGGCCCGCCATTGCCTCCTTGAGGCTCGGCGGCGCGGCCGACCGCTGCATCCGGACCCGCGAGGCCGCTTCGTCGATCAGGTCGATCGCCTTGTCCGGCATGAACCGGTCGGTCACGTAGCGCGCGGCGAGGTTGGAGGCAGCGTCAAGCGCCTCGTCCGAGATCTTGAGATTATGATGCTGCTCGTAGAGCGGCCGCACACCCCGAAGGATCAGGATCGTATCCTCGATCGACGGCTCCGCAACCTGGATCGGCTGGAACCGGCGCTCGAGTGCGGCGTCCCGCTCGATGTACTTGCGATACTCGTCGAGCGTGGTCGCGCCGATCGTCTGGAGCTCGCCGCGAGAAAGCGCCGGCTTCAGGATGTTCGCCGCGTCGACGGCACCCTCGGCCGCGCCCGCGCCAACGAGCGTGTGGAGCTCATCGATAAAGAGAATCGCCTTGGTCTCGCGGACCTCATTGACGATCTTCTTCAGACGCTCTTCGAATTCACCTCGATATTTCGTTCCGGCCACCAGCGATCCGATGTCCAGTGACACCAGTCGCTTGTTCTGGAGTTGCTCGGGCACGTCACCAGCGACAATGCGCTGGGCCAGCCCCTCCACGATCGCGGTCTTGCCGACGCCTGGCTCGCCAATCAGCGCAGGATTGTTCTTCGTGCGCCGAGACAGGATCTGCATGACACGGTCGATCTCCATGCTTCGACCAACCAACGGTCCCAGCTTGTCGGTCCGGGCCGCATCGGTGAGATCGAATCCCATGGAATCGAGATACGGGGTCTTGCTCTGTGCCTGGCCCTTGCCACCCTGTGGCGAAGGCGCATGCTGCTGCGGCCCCTGGCTGACGACCTGCATCACTTGCGTGCGCACGCGTTCCAGGTTCACGCCCAGGCTTTCGAGCACTCCGGCGGCGATGCCCTCGCCTTCCCGGACAAGACCAAGCAAGAGGTGCTCGGTCCCGATGTAATGATGATTCAGGCGTCGAGCTTCATCGACTGCAAGCTCGATCACCTTCTTTGCACGGGGTGTCAGGCCAAGTTCGGAGACGATCATCGTCTCGCCGCGGCCGATAATGAACTCTACCGCTGAGCGAACTTTGGGGAGCTGGACTCCCATGTTCGCCAGCACCTTCGCAGCAACACCATCACCCTCACGCACCAACCCGAGAAGCAAGTGTTCGGTTCCAATGTAGTTGTGATTGAACCTCTGGGCCTCTTCCTGGGCGAGCGTGAGGACCTTGCGAGCTCGATCTGTGAATTTGTCGAACTGCTCTGCCATCCTGGGCTCTCCCGTCTGTCGTGTGCCCAATGAGCCATGCCCTTTGGGCGATGATGATGATACGCGCGACGTCCGACACCGACCCCGTGGAATGATTGGTACTCCACTCTCAGTTATCTTCGCCCCGCATAACTAATGCTATACCGTCCGAGCCCTCTTGTCACAACTCCAGGGATGACGGAATGCCGACACGTGCGACGCAACGCACATGCCGGCATTCCTACTTTACTCATCTCGGTGCGCCCGGTCTACCATCGACCGGCCCGGAGATTACTCCTCGGACGTCTTCTCCTCGTCCTCGGATTCCTCGGCGGGAGCTTCGGCAGCCTTGTCGGCTTCCTCGAGCAGGTCCGCATCGGCGCCAGCCATCGCGAAGGCCATGGCCATCGCCGAGAGCCCTTCGCCCTCGAAGCTCACGTCCTGGTCCTGCTGCTGCTTCTCCTCGCGCTGGCGCTGGCGCTGCTGGCGGCGCTGGGCCTCCTCCTCGGCGCGCCGGCGGCGCTCCTCGAAGGCAGCAACCTGGTGCTCGCCGGCCTCGCGGGCCAAGGCCTCGGAGTCGATCGACGCGACGTCAACCGGGGCCGAGGCATCGGAGCGCTCCGGCTCGTCCTGGCGCGTGCCGGTCAGGCCCTCGGCCTCCAGCGACTCGCGGACCTTCTGGACCAGCGCATCGCGCTCGGCGATGATCTCGTCACCGAAGATCGCAACCAGCTCGGCATCCGGCGTATCCAGCGCGCGGCGCAGGCTCAGGCCCATGCGGCGGCGCTGCGGATCGATGCGGATGATGCGCAGGATGAGCTCCTGGCCCTCCGACACGACCTGCTTCGGATGCTGGATGCGCTCATCGGCCAGCTCGGACACGTGGATCAGGCCCTCGATGCCATCCTCGATGCGAGCGAACGCACCGAAGTTGGCGAGCTGCGTGACCGTGCCCTTGACCAGCTGCCCGACCTCGTAGGAGCTCGCAACGCGGCTCCACGGCTCCGGCTGGGTGCGCTTGATCGACAGGGCGATCTTGCGCTCGTTGGCGTTGATGCCGAGGACGTAAACGTCCACTTCCTGGCCAACCTTGAGCAGTTCGCTTGGGTGGCGGACACGGCTCCAGCTCAGCTCGGAGAGGTGAACGAGTCCGTCAGCGCCCCCAATGTCGACGAAGGCGCCGAAGTCGCAGATCGAGGAGACGCGACCCGTGCGGATCTCGCCCTCCTTGAGCTCCTTGATGAGCTGCTCCTTCATCGCGTCACGCCGCTCCTGGACGGCCTGTCGCTCCGAAAGGATGAGGCGATTGCGGTGCCGGTTGATTTCAATGACCTTGAGCGGAAGGCTGGTGCCGATCAGGCGGGCCATATCGGCCTGCTTGGACGACTCGTCTCCACCGCGGATCTCGCTGACCTGGGATGCGGGCACGAAACCACGCACGCCGTCGAGGTTCACCAGCAAGCCACCCTTGTTGTAATTGGTGACCTCGGCCTCGATAACATCGTTGGCCTCGTGGATCTCCTGCAGCCGGCGCCAGCTCTTCTCCTGGCGGGCACGATCGATACTGACGACCGGGTGACCTTCCTGGTTCTCGGGCTGTACCACGAAGACCAGGATGCTCTCACCGACCTGGAGCGCGTCCTTCTCCTCAGCCGACAGGCTCGAGTACTCCTTGGAAGGGACGATGCCCTCTGCCTTGGACCCGATATCGACCAGGAGCTCATCCCGGTCGACGTGCATAATGATGCCCTCCATGACGTCCCCGTATTTCAGGGTCTTGTAGTCATGGCTGGGATCGCTGAGGAATTGCTCCATAAGCGAGGCACCATCAAGCTCCTCATCGAGGTTAACCTCGTCACCGGTAACCTGGGCGTTCACAGTCTCCTGAGCCTCCCCGTCACCGTTCACTTGTGCTGCCTGCTCGCGAACGTCCGTACCGTCCATAGACCTTCCTTAAAAAACCAACAGTGCCAATCCACCACCCTGCACAGAATTCAGTCACGCCAAAAATGACCTTCCTCGGGAGGCTTCGTTCAAGGATAGCGGAAGTCGTTTAATGACGCAACAAGGGGAAGCCGGCATCTCCTGCAAGATACCGGTTCTTCCATCTCCACTCGGTGGTGACGGTCAGGCCTTCGCCGCCGCCTCGATCGCCTCCAGCGTGGCGTCAAGCTCCGGCGTGTCGACCCAGCCCATGGTACCAACCCGGTTGAGCTTGTCCGCGTACGCGCCCTGCCCGACCGCGATCTCGATCCCGGTCGCCTCGCGCACCTTCGCCTGGAAAGCGCTCGCGCTCCCTCCCGGCGCCATGAACGCGGTCACGGTGTTGCTCTGGTACTCGGGCTTCGCGAACACCGGCACGCCGATCCGCTCCATGCCCTCGCGGAAATAGGCCCCCAGGCGCCGGTGCCGCTCGAAGACGTTCTCGATCCCCTCGCGCTCCATCGCCTGTAGCGCCGCGTCCAGCGCAAAGATCGCCGTCAACGGCCCGGTCGTCGGATGCACGTTCTTCTCGGAATGCGCCACCATCGTCGGCAGGTCCCAGATGACGCGCGGGAACCCGTCATTCTTGCGGGCCGTCTCGATCGCGAGCTCGCTGACCGCGCTCACCATGAGGCCCGGCGGGCACATCCACGCCTTCTGCACGCCCGACAGCACCCAGTCCAGCCCGTTCTCATCCATGTCGATCGGCAGCGCGCCGGCCGAGCTCACCGCGTCGACGAGCACGAGGGCGCCATGCTGCTTCGCGACCGCCGCCAGATCCTTCAGCGGCTGGGTAACGCCGGTCGATGTCTCGTTGTGCGTGATCATCACGGCCTTGACGTCGCCGTGCTCGCGGATCGCGGCATCGAGCTGGTCAGGCGTGACCGCATCGCCCCACTCCGCCTTCACCCGGTGGACATCGAGCCGCAGCGCTTCGGCCGTCTGCGCGAACCGGTCGCCGAAGTCGCCCGCCGCCGTGACGACGACCTTGTCACCAGGCGCGCACAGGTTGACGATCGATGCCTCGAACCCGGCGGTCCCTGTTCCCGCCCAGAGGATGACCCGTCCGCTCGTCGTCCCATGGACCTTCTTCGCGCTCTCCTGGATGCGGGCCATGGCCTCGATCACCATCGGCCCGCGATGGGCGACCATCTCGTGCGGCAGCGCCTTGACGACATCCGGATGCAGCGGTGTTGGCCCCGGAATCCGCAGCCAACGTCCCCGATCGATTCGTGAGTCCATGAACGTCCCTTCTCTATGACTGAATGCGCTATGAGGCGCCCGGCTCAACGCTGACATTATCCAGATGTTCCGGATTGCTGTACACAATGAGGTCCGGCGTGAACGCATCCTCCGTGACCCGAATGAGGCCGATCCCGAAATGAGGATGCCACCGGCGCTCCGTCGCCGAGCCCGGATTGAACAGCACCGTCTCCCGCACTTTCTCGAGCAACGGCTTGTGGCTGTGGCCGAAAAGCACGCAGTCTACCTTGCCGACGAACCGGCGGATCGCCTCGTCCCGGGCACTCCGGCCGCCGTGCCCGTGCAGGATCCCGAAGGTGAACCGGCCCACGGTAATCCGGACCGTCTCGGGCAACAGGAACTGCAGCTCGTCATCGTCGTTGTTGCCGGGCACCGCGATCAGCGGCGCATGCTCGGCAACCTCCTCGAGCACGCTGCGCGAGTTCACATCCCCGAGATGAATGATCAATCCCACGCCGGCCCGCTCGAAGAGCCGGTAGATCGCGGGATGGATGATCCGGCGGCTGCCCGTATAGATATGTGTGTCGGAGATGACACCAATCGTGAGCGGCGCCTCGAACGACCGGTCCCGGGTAATGATCCCGGCCGGAATATCGTGGCTACTCATCGAGCACCGAGAACATGATGCCGCCGGCGATGCTGGCGATGATCGAGCCGATAACGGCCCCGAACCAGCTCACCTCGACGCCCGGGACGAGCCACGCGCCGAGCGCGAACAGGCCCGCGTTGATCACAACGGCGAACAACCCGAACGTGAGGCAGGAGATCGGCAGTGAGAGGAACGAGACGATCGGCTTGATGAACGAGTTGATGACGCCCATCACGATGCCGAACAGCAGCACGCTCTCCGCCGTGTCGAATGAAAAGAACCGCTCCGAGATGGTGGCGGTTGCGAGCGCGGCGACAACTGCAGCCAGCGCATAGGCAATGATCCGGATCATGTCCCCTCTTCACGTCTATCTTGGCGTCGTATGCCCAAACCTTCAGAGAGTATACGTTCCCGACCGGGACCAAGGACCCGGATTTGACCGCAAGAAATGGAACGACAGCTCGCAGGTGGTGGATGCAATCTGGTACGCGGTGATGCACCATGGACACGCATTCCGACTGGAGACAGGAACCATGCTAACCAGAACCCCATCCACCACGACGCTTGACGAGGAGCGGTGGCGCGCCGTCGTCAATCGGGACCGCGCCTATGAGGGCAAATTCGTGCTCGCCGTGCACACGACCGGCATCTTCTGCCGGCCAGGCTGCCCGGCCCGCACCCCGAAACGCGAGAACATTTCGTTCTTCGACACGACGGCGGACGCGCTCCGTGCCGGATTTCGTCCCTGCAAGCGATGCCGCCCGCTCGGCACATCGATCAGCGAGGACCACGCCCGGATGGTCGAGTCGGCGATTCGGGCGATGGAGCAGTCCGAATCACGGCTGACGCTGGAGGCGCTCGCGGCGCATGTCGGCATGAGCCCGTGGCACTTCCAGCGCATCTTCCGGCAGCAGACCGGGCTCACACCCGCCCAGTACCAGCGCAGCCTTCGGTCAAGCCGCATCCGCGACGAGCTTCAGGCCGCCCCAACGGTCACGGAGGCCATGAACAACGCGGGATACGGCTCCAGCAGCCAGTTCTACGCGGCAACTGAAGGAGAGCTCGGTATGCGCCCCTCGTCGTATCGAGCTGGCGGCAAGGGCGAGCGCATCCGGTACGGGATCGTCCAGACGTGGCTCGGCTCGCTCCTTGTCGCCGGAACGGACCGGGGCGTGTGCTCCCTCCAGATGGGCGATAGCGAGGAAGAGATGCTGGAGCGTCTCCACGAAACCTTCCCCAACGCAGAGCTGATCGCCGACGATCCCGACTTTGCCCGCATCGTCGCCGACGTCGTTTCCCTCGCCGAGCAGCCATCGACCCCGTCTTCGATCCCGGTCGATGCGAAGGGCACCGCCTTCCAGCACCGCGTCTGGAATGCGCTCCGACGCATCCCGGCTGGCACGACATGGACGTATTCGGAGTTGGCGGAGCAGATTGGCTCGCCCAGGTCGGTCCGCGCCGTGGCGAAGGCGTGCGCGGACAACCCGGTGCCGCTCCTCGTGCCCTGCCACCGCGTGATCGGCAAGAACGGCAGCCTGACCGGCTATCGCTACGGGGTCGAGCGCAAGCGCGACCTTCTCGACCGTGAGCGAGACCCGGTCACGACCTGATCAGGTTTGACCGCAACAATCCGGGAGCCAGGACACATCCTCCGGCGCATCCTCATCTCATCTGGATGAGTCATGACCGGAGGATGCCTGTGTCTTCGATCGCCCGTAAATCACCGCTCATTTCACCCTTCAAGAAACTCGCGGTCTCCAACCTGGCCGCGCACATGTCCGACCAGATCGCCCTCATCGCCATCCCGCTTGTCGCCGTGACCGCGCTCGATGCCGGCGGCGGGGCGACGAGCATCATCCAGATGCTGAACACCCTCCCCTACCTCTTGCTCGCCGTTCCCTTTGGGTTACTGGTGGATCGCGGCCGGCGCCGAGGCATCATGACGGCCGGGGAGCTGGTCCGGACCCTGGCGATACTCGTCCTCATTGAAGGGGCGCGCTTCGTTTCAGGTCACGAGGTTCTGCGTCCCATCGTGATCACGGCAATACTCTTCAACACGGGCTGGTTCTGCCTGCAGGGCGTATACGTGGCCTACGCCATGACCCGTCTGGACATGACCTCTGGCCAGACCGGGCTCACCCTGACGCTCTACGGGGTGGGTATGGTCGTCGGATCCCGACTCGCCGGCGTGCTGGCCGGTCGGGTCTGGTTCGGGAGACTCGTGGTGATCGGCCCGATCTGCGGAGCATTAGCGTCAACGCTGATGATCGCCTCGCTTGTTTGGCCCACCTGGCTCCTGCCGTCCCTCGCCTGGCTCCTGCTCGGGAGCGGCCCGATGATCTGGACGATCAGCACGACAACGCTTCGCCAGATGATCACGCCCCCGGACATGCTCGGTCGGGTCTCCGCGCTCCTCGTGACATCCACGGCCGGGTTTCGACCCGTCGGCGCCGGTCTGGGAGCTGTCTCCTACCTCCTGGGTGGCTACGAGGCGGTTCTCACCGTATCGTGGGTCGCGTTCCTGGCGCAGGCCGCCGTGATCATCCGCTCGCGGGCAGCCAGGGTGACCGATATACCGGCGCTCGAGACCCCGCAAGTTGCCGTAAACTAACCTTTTCCCGGAACCGTGCTATCATTTGGTAAGTATAGATTGGCAGCACGCATTTACAGAGACGTGGAATATGGCTACTGCATCGCAAACAACAGACGTCGGCTGTCCGGTCGCGCGGACCGCGGAGCTCATCGGCAATAAGTGGACCCCGCTCATCATTCGGGATCTTGCCGACGGGTGCAAGCGCTTCAGCGAGCTTGAGCGCTCACTCCGGGGCATCAGTCCCAAGACGCTCTCCGAGCGCCTCAAGCGCCTCGAGGACAGCGCCGTCATCGATCGGCAGTGCTATGCCGAGGTGCCGCCCCGCGTCGAGTACCGGCTCACCGAGAAGGGCCACGCGCTGCTGCCTGTCATCGACACCATGCGCGAGTTCGGCAAGCAGTGGCTGCCGGACGAGGATTGCGCCACCTAGCGACCGTTCCGGCGAATCCCGAGCACTACCGTGATGGTGAAGACCACGAGCGGGATCACCGCCAGCACCATCACGACCCCCTGCCAGCTCCCTAGGGCCGGCCGCAACCCCAGATACACCAACGCCAACGCCACATAGCCAGCGGCGGTGATCACCGCCAGCGAGATCCGGTTCACGAGACGCTCCAGCGTGCGCATCGTTGTCTGCAGCTCGTCCACTTCGACGTGGAACGCGAGATCGTTGGCGTCGATGCGGGTCAGGATCCGCTGGATATGCCCCGGGAGCGCTGCGCCAAGCAGCGCCACCTCCAGCGGTCGATATTTCAGTCGCTCTTTCCAGTACGCCGGCGAGTAGAACTGCCGCATCGATTCCCGGATGATCGGCCCGACGGTCTCGAAAACGTTGATGTCCGGATCGAGAGATCGCGCCAGCGACTCCGCCATGGTGGCCGTCTTCGCCAGCAGCGAAAGCTCGGGCGGCAATCGCAGCTGGTACCGGCGCATCATCCCCATCACATCGTCGATCACCATCGAGATCGGCAGTTGGGACAGCGACACGCCGACGTACTGGCCAATGAGGTGCGAGACATCGCGCTCCATCGCCTTTCGGTCCCACCCGGCCTCGACGACCCCGAGGCGGGCGATCTCGTCTACTACGCGTTGGGAATCCCGGTCGGTCACCGCCACGATCAGGAGCAACAGGCGCTCGCGCAACCGCTCGTCCATCGACCCGACCATCCCGAAGTCATAGACGATGAGCGATCCACGCTCGTCGACCGCGAAGTTGCCGGGATGGGGATCCGCATGAAAGAGACCGATATCGAGGATGCCCCGCGCCAGCATCAGGATGACGCCGTCAACGAGTGCCGTCGGGTCATGCCCCGCCTCCCGGATCGCCGGGATGTCATCGAGCGGGATGCCATCGACCCGCTCCATCGTCAACACACGCGAGGTGGTCAACTCATCGACGACACGTGGGATACGAATCCCCTCCGACGCGCCGAATGCCCGCCTGAAACGCTGCATGTTCCGAGCTTCATTGTGATAGTCGAGCTCTGCCCGGAGCGTCCACGAGAACTCCCTGACAAGGTCCGACACATGGTTCCGGCGCAAGAACGCGGAGCGCCCTTCGGCGAACCGGGCAACGTCAGCCAAAATGGAAAGGTCTTGCTGGATGATCTCTCGCACCTGGGGGCGCTGCACCTTCACGACAACCGATCGACCGTCGTGCAACGTGGCGGCATGGACCTGCCCGATGGACGCCGATGCGATCGGGTCCCGCTCGAACGTGGCGAAGTGATCGTCGATCCTTCCGCCCAGCTGCTCCTCCACGATCGCGATGATCGCGTCCGAATCGGACGGCATCACGTTATCCTGCAGCTTCTCCAGCTCTTCGATGTAGACAGGTGGCAGGATATCGACGCGCGTCGAGAGGATCTGGCCAAGCTTGACGAACGTCGGTCCCAGTTCCTCGAACGCGCGACGGAGGTGCGCCGCCCTGATCCGGGACGATCGGGGGATATCCTCACCAGCCTGCCGTTGCGCGCTGCGTCGGCCTCTGGGGTCGAAGGGCGCGATGAATCCTCCGAGCCCATGCGCGAGCAATACCCGCACGATGTGCTGGTAGCGACCACGGTGGCGGCGGTGCAGGACAACCGTCTCGATCATGAGGATCCTTGTCGATTCCCGACGTTGTACCGTTCCGGACCGATACGGTCCGCGGTCCCGGTATACTTTCGCACAGGACGACGACGCGCGTGCCTCCGGCGCGCCAGACGATGAAGGACACGAGATTTCACATGGACGTAACCGTCGACAAGCCGACTCCGGATAACCGCCGCCCACGGGTGTTCTCCGGAATCCAGCCCTCCGGAAACCTGCATCTCGGGAACTATCTTGGGGCCATCCGCAACTGGGTGCAGCAGCAGGACCAGTACGAGAACATCTTCAGCATCGTGGATCTCCACGCACTCTCGCTGCCCACCACGCGCGACGGCATGCGAGCCAACATCCGCAGCCTTGCGAACACGCTTCTCGCGTCCGGCATCGACCCCGCCAAATCCATCCTCTTCGTCCAGTCCGACGTGCGCGAGCATGCCGAGCTGAGCTGGATGCTGAGTTCCGTGACGAATATGGGCGAGCTGCGGCGTATGACACAGTACAAGGACAAGTCCGGCGAGCACGAAGAAAGCGTCTCGTCTGCCCTCTTCATGTACCCGGTCCTGATGGTCGGCGACATCATCCTGTACGACGCCGATCTCGTGCCCGTCGGTGAGGACCAGAAGCAGCATATCGAGCTGACGCGGGATGTTGCATACCGGTTCAACCAGCGCTATGGCGAGACGTTCCGCATCCCGGAGCCGGACATCAAGAAGGCCGGTGCGCGGATCATGTCACTGGACGATCCGACGAAGAAGATGAGCAAGTCGAACCCGAACCCGAACAGCTACATCGCCCTGACGGACGAGCCGAACGTCATCCGCAAGAAATTCCGCCGGGCCGTCACGGATTCCGGGAGCGAAGTCGTTGCCAGCCCGGACAAGCCGGCGCTGACCAACCTCATGAGCATCTACGCGATCCTCACGAACGACACGCTGGAAGGCGTCGCGGAGAAGTTTGTCGGCAAGGGCTACGGTGACTTCAAGAAAGAGCTGGGCGAGGTCGTCGTGTCAACGCTCGAGCCGATCCAGAACCGCATCCGCGAGTTTGAGGAGTCGCCAGAGATCGTCGATCGCATCCTGTCCGACGGTGCCGCCGCGGCGCGAAAGATCGCCTCGGCCAAGATGGACCTCGTCCGCGATCGGATGGGTCTGGGCGGAGCGCACTAGGACGAACCCCACGTTGACGAGGCGCGAAAGTGCCGGGCAGATAGAATGCCCACGAACAACAAAGAGGGCGGGCCGTATGGCCCGCCCTCTTTCATGCATGCTGGTTGGGACTATCCCGCGACTTCCGCGGCCTTCGCGCGCTTCTCCATGATCGTCGTGGAGTGCCCGCCGTCGAGCCGCGCGCCCGGGTTGATGTGCACCAGCGCGTGGTTCACCGCGGTGACCGCCTCGCCCGCGCCGGTGGCGATGAGCTTGAACTTCGCCGGGTAGGCAGCGATATCGCCCGCCGCGAACACACCCGGGATCTTCGTCTGCATCGTCTGGATATCGACGATGATCTGGTTTCGCTGGAGCTCGAATCCCCACGAGCGAAGCGGCCCTGGATCAGCCTTGAACCCGATCGCGCAGATCAGCTCATCCACCTCCAGGTCGGCACTCGTCCCGTCCTGATGGGTATACGTCAGGCCACTGATCCGGCCATGCGTTCCGGCCCGAACCGCCGTCACTTCGTAGCCGGGATAATGCAGCTCCACCGAGGACTCGTGCAGTTCCTGCACCGTCGCCTCATGGGCGCGGAACTTGGAACGATGGATAAGGTGCACGCTCTTCGCCAGCGGCTCCAACGTCACCGCCCAGTCCACCGCGCTGTCGCCGCCTCCGACGATGACGACCTTCTTGTCCCGGAAATCCTCGATCCGCTTCGCGAAGTAATGGACGCCCTTGCCTTCGAGCTCCTGGACGCCCGGGGCGCCGAGCCGCGTCGGCTCGAACGCGCCCACGCCTGCGGCGATGATGACCGCCCGGCTGCGGCGAACGCCCTTGCTCGTCTCGAGCGCGAATGTCCCGTCTTCCAGCTGGTGAAGCTGCCGCACCTGCTCGGAAAGGCGAATCGTCGGGTCGGACCGCATCGCCTGCTCGAGACACGCGGCGACGAAATCCTTCGCCAGGACCTTCGGGTACCCGATAACGTCGTAGATGTACTTCTCGGGGTACATTGCCGAGCACTGGCCCCCGACCTCCTCGAGTGAATCGATGATCTGGCACGTCATCCCGCGAAGGCCGGCGTAGAACGCGGCGAACAGGCCGGTGGGCCCGGCGCCGATGATATTCACGTCGAACACCTGCTCGTCCTCGGGGATTTCGAGGGTCGGTGTTGTGATCTGTGCTGTGTCGCTCACCTCTGGTTGCGCTCCTGGACTCTGCTCGGCCGCAATCATGGCCAACACGACTGGTCGGCCCTGCTGTCTCCAAGCATAATCTACGGTCCGGGAGACCTCGACACGCCGGTCCATCCGCCGTCCCGCGCCGCTGTGCGCTCGGTATCCCTCGGCCTATGCAATCGGTACAATCTCAGGTGAGGCGTTGAACGTACAGGGGGCCCGGTGAGCGACAGCAGGTTAAAGAATTGGGCGCGCGATCGGATGGCGCCGGAGACGTGGGAGCGAGCATCGACCGCGACGGCGCGGCTCGGCCGTGGCCTCGGGGAAGCCGGCGCAAAAGCCCGCGAGTGGGCCAGTATCGGCAGTGACCACGTCACGTCGATGCGCTCGGCCCGGATCGAGCCATGGCGCCTCGTGTTCGCCTTGCTCGCCATCGTCATCCCGGCCGGCCTCCTGTCACTACCCGACGCGTTGGACATCGGCGTGCCGATCACGGTCTTCCTGCTGATGATCGGCTTCTCCACGTACGTCGCGGACTGGGTCGGCGGGGCGACCTCAACCATCGCCGGCCTCATCTGCCTGGACCTGCTCTTCGTCGGCACGCATTGGCGGTTCGATGCCTGGGACCAGCGCAACGAGCTGTGGCTTCTTCTCGCCTATGTCTTCGCCGCCATCGGCCTCATCATGCTTTTCGAGCACCTCAAATATGATCGCGCGACGGCCAAGCTCGAGGCCGCCGCCATGCGCGCCGCAAACACAGCGTTCAATGCGGTCGAGATTGCGGCCGCCAGCCGTCCAGCAGGCGATAGCGAAGCCTTTGTCGGCGTGCTCAATTCCATCCTGACCGCGATGGTCCGGGTGAACCGCGCTTCGGCAGGCGCGCTCTATCTCGTCGATTCGCCGAACAAGACCTTGATCCAGGCGGCGACCTACGGCGACGCGCTCGATACGAATCTCTCGCCCGCCGACGATCCCAGCCGCGTCATCCCGCTCGATTACGGATTTGCGGGACAGATCGCCAGGGAGCGTCGCCCCATCACCATCGCGAATATCGGCGATGGTGAGCTCGTCCCGGACGTCATCCAGACGAACCCGCATGTGCAATCCGTCGTCGGCGTGCCGATCTTCGGCCCCACGGACGCCCTCGCCGGCGTGGCATGGGTCGGCCTCTATGTGCCCTACCGCTTTTCACAAACATCTATAGCCCGCCTGCAGGCGCTGGCTCACCGGACAGTCGCGTTTATGGAGTCCGCGAGGCTTGCCGACCAGCAGGACGAGTTGCTGGACCGCGTCCAGGACAGCCATCGCCGCCTCCAGTCCGTCATCCAGACGATGCCGGAGGCCGTGATGGTCGCGCGTCCGCCGCATGGCGTCATCATCACTTTCAACGCCGCCGCCCAGCGCATGTTCGGGCTCCAGCCGAACACCACGCAGCTCGTGACCCGCAGGGTCGACCAGCTTCGCGTGTCCAGCGACCCGCCGGATGCGGTCCCGGTCATGCCGATGATCCAGGCGATGAACGAGGGCATCACGGTGACCGGCGTCGAGCTGAACGTCCGCACGCCCAGTGGCGGCATCATCCCGGTCGTCGCCAGCGCTGCCCCGCTCCGCACAGACGACGGAGAGGTCGACGCCGTGGTCGGCGTCTTCCAGGACGTCTCGCCGCTGAAGGAAGCCGAGCGGCTCCGCGATGAGTTCATCTCTGTCGTGTCGCACGAGCTTCGCTCGCCGCTCACCCCGATCCGGGGCTTCGCCCAGATCATCGCGCGGGACCTTGAGAAGGAGGGGCAACATGAGCAGCACGTGGCCTGGCTGAACACCCTCCAGCAGCACACCGATCGCCTGACCCGGCTTGTCGACGACCTGCTGGACGTCTCGCGCATGCGCGCCGGCCGCCTCCGCGTCCTTCGGGAGGACGTCGACCTTGTCGACCTCGTCACGGGCGTCGTCGAGTCGCGCCGGGCCTCGCAATCCACCCATCGCATCGAGCTCGAAACAGAGCTGGAGAGCCTCCACGCGCTGCTCGACGGTGATCGCATCCACCAGGTCGTGGACAACCTCGTCAGCAACGCCATCAAGTACACCGATGGCGGCACGGTCACCGTCGGGCTCGATCTGGTCGGCGACGAGATCATCCGGATCGAAGTGAGCGATGAGGGTCGCGGCATTCCACCGCGGGAACGGGAGTCCCTCTTCTCGGCCTTCTACCGGGCGCGCTCGGCCAACGAGAGCGCCGTGCCGGGCCTCGGGCTGGGACTCTACATCGTCCGGGAGCTGGTCACGGCCCATGGCGGCACCATCGCCGTCGACGAGGCGCCGGGTGGCGGCTCGCGGTTCATTATCGAAATCCCCCGGCTGCCAGTGTAGGTGGCAACCGGGGGAGCTCCCGCTTCTCTATAAAGATCAGAGTACGGCTACGGCCGGATGATAATCCGCGGCAGGGCCGTGTCGAACAGGCCGCCCGTGCCATCCCCACCGATCACCGGTGGTCGCGGACCAGAAGTTCCGTCTGAAGGGACATCCCCGTCGAATCGGCTCGGGGCCCACCCGCGAGCATCGTCGACGTTCGCGGCGCCACCGGTCCCGTCCGAGCTGGTCGTCCCGTTCCCGGAAGTTTCCGGCTCTGTCTCCGGCTGCCCGGCGACCGTCTCTTCACTGACAGACTCCGTGTTCGGCTCGTCAACAACGACGGTCTCCACCGGCTCCTCGATAATCGCCGGGACATCGGTCGGCGGGGCGCTCGTCGGCGGTGCCAAGGTTGGAGGTTCATCGGTCGGCGGGGCGCTCGTCGGCGGTGCCGGGGCTTCCGTCGGCGGCACATACGGCTCCTCCGTCGGCACAACCTCTTCCGTGGGCACCTCGGTCGGCGGAGGCGGAGCCTGCAGGTAGATCATGCTGTTGGCGAGTGTTAGGGAATCCGTACCGATGTTGTTCGACTCAACGGAGTACCGGACGCCGTTGGCGATCCACCACACCTGGTCGTAGATCGGCGTGCTCGAGCCAGCGGGAATCCCGATATCCTGGATGGCCGGCCAACCCTGCACGGAGGTATTGACCGACAGGGGTACGTTCAGATCCGCCTTCGACCCGTCCGGGAACGCGCCGCCCACAACACCCGTAATGTGAAGGAACGTCGGCGTGCCGCCCGGCGCCATCCAGTACAGCGAATACGATCCGTCACCGGCGTAAACATCCGGTGCGACGCCCTCGAACGGGGACGGCACCCAGGCCGGGACCATCACGTCCATCCCGATCGACCCGAGATACGCGGCCGTATCGGACGACATCCAGTCGACGTTCTGCTCGCGTGTCATCGTGGTCACTGCCGGAAGCTGGTCCGGCGCGGCGACGACAACCGGAGCGCCGACGCCGACGGCAAAGACGGCAGCCGTCAGCAGCGAGAGCCCACGTGCGGCGATCGTGGTTCTCTTGTTCCGGGATATCGGAAAACGGGTCACGGGCATCTTCCTTTGAGCGATCCTGGCGGTTTCGTGTGCGGGTCAGGACGACGTGTCAGCCAGTCACCCTGTCGAAACCTTCATGCTCAATCTACCACTCAATTTGACGGCCGTCGACGCGTCCGGACGCCTTATTGTCACAGGCAATCACGAGTGCCGGGCAGCGAGCGATGCGGCAGAAATGCCGCGTAACCCGTATACTGAATGGTCGCTACGACCGCGGCTTCGCGAGGCCGTTCGTTGCCGTGGTGTTTGCACCGTGCCCACAGGAGTTCCACGTGACGACCAAACCCATCATTCCATTGGTGCCAGAGTCGCCGGTTCCCGCGGCCGTCTCGCCGCGCAGGCTGCCACCCAACGGCAAGAAGTTCTTCATCTGGACCATGGGCTGCCAGATGAATGAAGCCGACAGCCAGAAGGTCGCCGCCATGCTCCAGGAGGTCGGCTACGAGAAGGCAACCTCCGAGGAGGACGCCGATATCGTGGTGCTCAACTCCTGCGTCGTCCGGCAGGCCGCCGAGGACAAGGTCGCGGGGCGTCTCGACTCCCTGGCCCGGCTCAAGCGCCAGAAGCCGGAGATGCCGCTGGTCCTCACCGGCTGCATGGTCACGCGCCAGCAGGAAAAGCTCAAGCAGCGCTTCCCGCACGTCGACCTCTTCTTCAATCCGTCGGACTTCGGCAAGTTGGTCGAGGTCGTGCCGGAGCTCGAGGAGCTTGACGACGATCTCGACCAGCTGCCGCACTACTACCAGCCACAGCTGACGGGCAACAAGGCAGGCATCTCCGCCTTCGTGCCGATCATCTACGGCTGCAACTTCGTCTGCTCCTACTGCATCGTCCCCTATCGCCGCGGCAAGGAAACCAGCCGCCCGTTCAAGGACATCGTCACCGAGGTCGAGCGGCTCGTGGACAACGGTGTGCGCGAGGTGACGCTCCTCGGGCAAACGGTCAACGCCTACGGACACGATCTCGAGGAGAAGACATCCCTCGCCCACCTCATGGAAGCGGTCAACAACGTCAAGGGCCTCGATCGCCTTCGCTTCCTGACGTCGCACCCGAAGTACATGGGCGACGACATCATCCACGCGATCCGCGACCTCGACACCGCCTGCGAGCACATGAACCTCCCGGTACAGGCCGGCGACAACGAGGTGCTCCGGCGAATGCGCCGCACCTACACTCGTGATCTCTGGATGGAGCGCATCGCGTACACCCGCGAGCAGATCCCGGGCGTCACCGTCGCGACCGACATCATCGTGGGCTTCCCGGGCGAGACCGACGAGCAGTTCCAGCAGACCTACGACATGCTCGAGCAGACGGAATGTGACAAGGTTCACCTTGCGATGTACTCTCCCCGACCGGGGACCCTGTCCGCCCGCTGGGAGGATGACATTCCGCACGAGGAGAAGTACCGGCGCCACCGCGAGTTGGAGAAGCTCCAGGAACGGCTCCAGACGGAGATCAACGACCGCCGTTTGGGCGACACCTATGAAGTCCTCGTTGAGAGCAAGCAGCGTGGCCGCTGGACCGGCCGCACGCGCGGAAACACCCTCGTTCACTTCGACGATGAGCGCGACCTGACGGGCAAGCTCGTCGACGTGGAGATCACGAAGACCAGCCCCTGGTTCCTCATGGGCCGCGCGGTCGGCAACCCGAGCTAGACGTCACTCACAACACCGCCCGATGACAGGCACACATGCAACATCGAACCTGAAAGGAAATACGTTGGCCAACACACGACAGAAACCCAAGACCAAGAAGCAGATGATCCGCGAGGCGCTCGACGCATCGCTCGAGAGCCGCTGGGAAGACGCCCTTCGTCTCAATGACGAGCTCCTTGCCCGCTTTCCGCGCAATGCGGACGCGCTGAACCGCAAGGGCCGCGCCTACATCGAGCTTGGCCAGTACACAGAGGCGCGCGAGGCTTATTCCGAGGCGCTCAAGGCCGACCCGGCCAACATGATCGCCCGGCGCAACCTCCAGCGCCTGGAGACGCTGTACAACAGCTCCGAGTCTCCCCAGGCAACCAGCGAAGATGCCGTCTCCAAGATTCCGCGCGCGGCGGTCTTCGTCGCCGAAACCGGCAAGACATGGATCGACGAGCTCGCCGACGCCGCCGATCCGGCCGTGCTGGCAGCAGTTTCGCCCGGCGACAAAGTCATGATCTCCATCGAGGACGGTCGCGCCGTGGTGCGCACCGAACAGGGTGTCCGGCTCGGCGAGATCGAGCTTCGAATCGGCGGCCGCATCGCCCGCCTGATGGAAGCCGGCCACGAGTTCGAGGCCTTTGCGCTCGGCATGGCCGCCCAGAGCCTTCGCATCATCATCCGCGAGACCAATCGCCCCGAAGGCAGCGAAAACGTCCTCACCTTCCCGCGGCAGGAATTTGCCTCGCAGGATCTCATGCGCGAGCGCGAGCAGCTCTTCCTGCGTGAGGAGGGCGACTTCGACTTCGGCGACGAAGAGGACGAAGAGCTCGTCAAGGACGACGACGAGGAGGCGGACGAAGCCGACGATGACGCCGAAGAGGACGCCAGCGCCTACATCGACGAGTCCGTCATCAGCGATGACGATGAAGACGCCATGTAGCCACATCTAGCGCGGTGCACAGAGAGGCGCTTCCCGCTGTGGGAAGCGCCTCTCTTTTTCTCTCTCGTTCCGTCAAGAAGAGGTGTCCAACGGCGTACGGACTTGCTATACTCCCGGTAACACATGATCCGACGGGCGCGGACGCGTCACGAAGTCCGGAAGGGACGAGCCAATGGATCAGCCCACGAAAAGTGAATGTGATCCATCAGGTACTCCGCCGCCGGGGATTCTCCCCGAGCGGTCTTTTTGTACCCGCCGGCATGTGGCATTCGGAGGGTTGTAGCGCCCCAACGGCGCAGAGGAAAAGGAGCGGAAACGCCATGAACTCCAGCATGATCGGCAAGATCGAGAAAGCCCACCGCTATGCCAACGAGCCCGAACGCATCAGGGTCAATGTATTCGACGCCACGATCAGTGGCGACAACGATCAGTACCACGTCCGGCTCACCCCTGACGGTTGGGACTGCTCGTGCCACACCTTCCAGAGCCGCGTGCTCGGGGAGGACACCTGCAGCCACATCATGGCCACGCAGCTCATTCTCGGAAAGATGCTGAACGACGAACAACGGTATTCATCCGTCTCTGACGAGGTGCTTTAACCCGGGCATCCGTCAAACGGAAAACCGGACGTCGCGAGGCTGCGACGCCCGGTTTTTCTATGCGCGGTTCATATGTACAGGGAGGAACCGACGCCATCCCGGACCGATCGACGCTAATTCAGCGACCGGTCCCGCGGGACATCCAGCGGCATCGTCAACACCGACCGCCCGACCCGCTCGCCAGGATGGAATCCCTGCGGAGCGTCCGGCAGCATCCACACATACGGATGGCGCTGGGCCGCGCGCACGTCCGTGATCCCGGAATCCTGCAGCTGACCGTAAGAGACCGCGGCGGCGATCAGCAGCCCCTGCCAGTACCGGCGCATTCGATCCCTCACAGGTCCACCACCTTGCCGTCCTCGATCCGCACCATCCGGGACATCGGAAGGACGAAGACCACCGCCCCGCCCACCGTGACGTCATGCACGCCAGCCGGGAACCAGTCCATGAACTCGGACATTTCCGGCTCGATCTTCACCTCGACGCGTGACCGACACGTATCGCGAATGATCCCGACCGCCTGCGGCACCTGCTCCGCATGCATCGCCATGATCACGGTCGCGTTCCCCGTCCGGAGGAACCCGCCAACGCTGGAGATCTTCGTCGCCCGAAAGCCTTTTTCGACGATGGCTCGCAGTAATTTATCGCAATCATAGTCCTGGACAATGCTGATAACTAACTTCATATGCGCTGGCAGTCCATAGAAATGCCGGGCGATGGGTCGCCGGGCCACGTCGACTCGTGACAGTATCGATTCTACGATGAAAACCGGGAATGGGAACGGGCCAGGGGGTGATCGCCCCCTGGCCCGTCGGCCCAGTGCCTGAAGTCGTGCCTAGCGAAGCCCCGCAGCCTTGGCCAGGATCTCCGCCTTGTCCGTCTTCTCCCACGGAAGGTCGAGGTCCTCGCGGCCGAAGTGGCCGTAGGTGGCCGTCTGGCGATAGATCGGCCGCTGCAAGTCCAGGTGATCGATGATCGCGGCCGGGCGCAGGTCGAAATGCTCCCGGACCAGCTTTTCGATCACGTCGTCCGAGACCTTGCCCGTCCCGAACGTCTCGCACATCACCGACGTCGGGTGCGACATGCCGATGGCGTAGGAGATCTGCAGTTCGAACCGATCCGCCAGTCCCGCCGCGACCACGTTCTTGGCCACGTAGCGCGCCGCATAGGCCGCCGAGCGGTCGACCTTTGTCGGATCCTTGCCCGAGAACGCGCCTCCTCCGTGGCGAGCCATCCCGCCGTACGTATCGACGATGATCTTGCGTCCCGTCAGGCCCGCGTCCGACATCGGGCCACCGATGACGAAACGCCCGCTCGGATTGATGTAGTACTTCGTGTCCTCGTCCAGCAGCTCCGCCGGGATCACCCGCTTGATGACCTTCTCGAGGATGTCCTCGTAGATCTCCTCGTTGGTGGCCTCCGGGAGGTGCTGGCTCGAGACGACCACCGTCTCGACGCGCACGGGCTTGCCATTGGCGTATTCGACGGTGATCTGGCTCTTGCCGTCCGGCAGCAGGTACGGCACTTCGCCGTTCTTGCGGACCTCGGCCAGCCGCCGGGCAACCTTGTGCGCCAGCGAGATCGGCAGCGGCATGAGCTCCGGCGTTTCGTTCGCGGCGTACCCGATCATCATGCCCTGGTCGCCAGCGCCGGTGATGTCGTACTTGTCCGCCTTGCCGTTGTCGCGGACCTCGAATGCCCGGTCGACGCCGCCCGCGATATCCGGGCTCTGCTCCTTGATCGCGACGATGACACCGGCCTGGCTGGAGTCGAAGCCATGGCTGGAGTGGTTGTAGCCGATGTCGGACACGACCTGGCGAACGATCGACTGCACGTCGACGTAGGTGCTTGTCGTGATCTCACCGAAAACGAGGACGAGGCCGGTCGTCGTGGATGTCTCGCAGGCGACGCGGGCATCCGGATCTTCAGCGAGGATCGCGTCAAGCACCGCGTCCGAGATCTGGTCGCAGACCTTGTCCGGATGGCCCTCTGTCACCGACTCGGAGGTGAACAGAAGGTGTGAAGATGTGTCGAAGGTGATGCCCATGTGTGCTCCCTCGGGGAGATGTGCGCTCCCGGAACGCGATGGAAAACGAGCCCGGCCACCGTGGGATGCGGTGGCCGGTTCGGGCAACTACTCGCCCTGCCAGGAGTTCAGGTAGGTGTGCTGCTCATCGGTCAGCGAGTCGATGTTCACGCCCATCGCCTGCAGCTTCAGCGCCGCGATCTCGCGATCGATCTCCTCGGGCACGCGGTACACCCGGTTCTCGAGGCTCTTCGCCTCCTTCACGATGTACTCGGAGGCCATCGCCTGGTTCGCGAAGCTCATGTCCATCACGCTGGCCGGGTGCCCCTCGGCGGCGGCCAGGTTGATCAGGCGCCCCTCACCGAGCACGATCACCGCCTTCTCGCCGATGGTGTATTCCTCGACGAACGGCCGCAGCGTCTTGACGCCTTCGCCCGACATCTCGGCCAGGGCCTTGAGGTTGATCTCGGAGTTGAAGTGACCGGCATTGGCGAGCATCGCGCCGTCCTTCATCGTCTCGAAGTGATGCTTGTCAACGACATTGATGTTGCCCGTCGCGGTGATGATGAGGTCCGCGTGCTGCACGGCCTCCTCCATCGGCATCACCATGAAGCCGTCCATCGCTGCCTCCAGCGCGCGGATCGGGTCGATCTCGGTCACGACGACATGGGCGCCGAGACCACGGCTCCGCATCGCGATGCCCTTGCCGCACCAGCCGTAGCCGGCAACCACGACCGTCTTGCCCGCGAGCAGGATGTTGGTCGCGCGCAACACGCCGTCGAGCGTGCTCTGCCCGGTGCCGTAGCGGTTGTCGAAGAAGTGCTTGGTGTCAGCGTCGTTGACCGCGATGACCGGGAACTTCAGGACGCCCTCGGCCTCCATTGCCCGCTCGCGGATAACGCCGGTCGTGGTCTCCTCGGTTGCGCCGAGCACCGACTCGGCCAGCTCCGCGTATTCCCGGTGGACCGTGGTCACGACGTCCGCGCCGTCATCGACGATGATATGCGGGTTGTGCTGGATCGCGGCGTGGATGTGCCGCATGTAGGTCTCGTTGTCCTCGCCCTTGATGGCGTAGACGCGAACACCCTCGTCGACCAGCGCCGCGGCAACGTCGTCCTGCGTCGAGAGCGGGTTCGATGCGCAAAGCACGGTGTCTGCGCCGCCCGCCTTCATCGCCAGGATCAGGTTCGCGGTCTCGGTCGTGACGTGCGCGCAGGCCGTGATGCGAACACCGTCGAACGGCTTCTCCTGGGCGAATCGATCCCGGATCTGGGCGAGGACCGGCATCTCGCGCGCGGCCCAGGCGATGCGCCGGTGACCGGCGGCGGCAAGTGACGGATCCTTGATGTCGAAGTTTCGGGTCTCGGTAGCCATGATGCGCTCTTTGCTCCTTGCGGGCGCCGTAACGGTACCCGCCTTGTTTTGTTCGAAACGGCCAGCCGACCGCAACGGGATGATTGCCCCTGGCGGCTAGTGCGCCAGGGATTCGAGGTCGTCCACCGTCAAGGCGCCCTTGAAATCAGGGAACGCCTCGTCGAAGCGCTGGACGAACGATTCACGTGTGAAGCTGTGCTCCTGGGGACCGTGGTACTCGATCGCGTGGGTGGCCGTCAGTGCCGCCATGCGACCGACCACCGGCAGGTCCTTGTTGAGCAAGAGACCGGCCATCAGGCCAGCGCGGTAGGCGTCTCCGCCACCGGTTGGGTCCGCGAACGTCTTCGGTGGCGCCACGGGGATTCGGTAGGATTCCCCGTTCGCCCGGATCTCAGATCCCTGCTCGCCATAGGTCACAACGGTCAGTGGCGTGGTCCGGCTGATGTCGTCGACCGACAGACCCGTCTTCCGCTCGGTCATGCCGAACTCGTAGTCGTTGCCCATCGCGATCTCGGCCAGCTCGAGACCACGGGCCAGTTGCTCGCCTGAGAGGATCACGATCTGGAACGCCGGGTCCCAGACCAGCTTGCTCGTGCTTGCGATCTGCTCTGCGTGACGCACCATCGCCACCGGATCCCCGGCGCTCACGATGCCGTATTCCGCCGTGCTGGACACCTTCGTGACATCGACATCCTGGGATGCCGCCGCCGGGCCGGGGTAGAACGACGCAATCTGGTTGCCGTGATTGTCGGCGTTCATGTACGCGGTCGCGGTGAAGTCCTCGTCCTTCTGGACCACGTGGGAAAGGTCCACGCCGAGCTCTTCGAGCACGGTTCGGTACGGGCCGAAGTCACCGCCGACCGCGCCAACCAGCGCCACCGGCACGCCGAGCAGCGCCATGTTGTAGCCCATGTTGCCCGCGACGCCGCCACGCTGCTGCTTCAAAGAACCGAGCAGGAAGCTGACGGAGATGACGTGTGCCTTGTCTTCGAGGATATGGTCCTTGAAGGACCCATCGAAGTGCATGATGTGGTCGTATGCGATGGACGCACTCACCACAACCTTGGGGGTTGGTGTCACGTTGTATGTACTCCTGTCCGTGACAATTGGAGCTTTCTCGTCCTGGCCGGGAGGGCCGGCCGGCGAGACGTGTCATGAGTAGACACAGGTCAATGCGAGCCACGCACAGCGAGGCATGCACTGAGCGTCAGGATAGCATGCGACCCTTGACGCTGCCTATGCACGCGAGACGGCGGCCAGCGCGTGGTCGATCTCCGCATCGGCGATATCCGTGCGGATCTCCACCCCTCCGGCCGCGCGCGGCATGACCCATTGCTGCACGCCACTCGCCTTCTTCTTGTCCCTCGACATCCGCTCGCGCACCACCTGTGGATCGAACGACGCGGCCGTCGGTAGCCCGAACGCCTCCAGCAGCCGGACGAGCCGGTCCCGGATCGTGGCGTCAACGACCCCCTTCTCCACACCGATCTGCATCGCGGCGACCATCCCGACCGCCACCGCCTCGCCATGCAGCAGCGAGTAATCCGCCGCCTCGATCCCGTGCCCGATGGTATGCCCGAAGTTCAGGATCTGGCGGAGATGCGACTCCTTCTCGTCTGCCTCCACGACGGACGCCTTCAGCGAGATATTCTGGCGGATCACCCATGAGATCAGCGGGTCCTCGAGGCGCAGGAGAGCGTCCGCATTCCGCTCCAGCACATCGAGCAGGAACCCGGCCTCCCCGCCCGGCGTTGACGCCTGGATCACCGCATGCTTGACCACCTCCGCGAACCCGGAACGAAGCTCGCGCTGGGGCAGGGTCTGGAGGAACGCCGGGTCCACGATCACGAGAGGCGGCTGGTAGAACGCGCCGATCAGGTTCTTCCCGGCGGTGTGGTTAATCCCCGTCTTGCCGCCGACGCTGCTGTCCACCATCGAGAGAAGCGTGGTCGGTACCTGCACCAGCCCGATCCCCCGCAAGGTGGTTGCGGCCGCAAACCCCACAAGGTCCCCGGTCACGCCACCACCGACCGCGATCGCGACATCGTTCCGCTCGACACCTCCGCCGATCATCCAGTCGTACAGACCGGCCAACCCGGCGAGCGACTTGCTGCCCTCCCCCGGCGGAACGGAATAGCGGGATACCGTCAATCCCCCTTCGGCCAGGGCGTCGAGCCACGGCCGGTGCCCCTCGCCGACATGCTCGTCGGCTGCCACCCAAACCCGACGGGCCTTCGGCCATCGCTCCGTCAACAGGTGCAGGAGGCCGTCTCTCGCACCCGTCTTGACCAGGATGCGCGACGGCGACGAGGTCGACTCCAGCCGGACCTCCGACGCCGTCCCGGTCGAGAGACGCACCAGTTCCGTGATGTCGGCGGCGGTCCGCTCGGCAGACCGGTTGCCGACCGGAATCGTCACATCGGCACCCTGGTAATACGCCTCGCGTCGTGCCAGCAATCCGCGAATCCGCTCCAGCGGGTCTTCGGCATCGAGCATGGGACGCCGGGCAGTCTCGCCGGGCACGGCCTCGCTCTTGTGCCGGTCGATCCGGCGCTGGATTTCTTCCGGCGACGCCTCGAAACCAACGACGTACGTGCCAGGATCGGCCCGTAGTGCCTCCCACGCCTCCTCCGTGCAGACGGCCCCACCTCCGGTCGAGACGACGATCTGCGTGCGTTCCAGACACTCCCTTAAGAGCGTTGCCTCCCGTTCGCGGAAGTACGCTTCGCCATGCCGGTCGAAGATGTCGGGAATGGCCATCCCTTCGCGGCGCTCGATCTCGTCGTCCATATCCACCAAAGACCACCCGAGCGCGCTCGCGACCAGGCGGCCGGTGGTGCTCTTTCCGGTGCCACTGAATCCAATCAGGACGACCCGTGTAATCATCGACCGTGCCCCCGTTCATTCATCATCTATTCATTCATTTGCATGGATTACATACAGGTTCCAATCATGAGTTAGCCTATACTGAAGCACGAAATTGGCAACGGCAAGCGCGGGAATACGCTGCGCCACATGACACGAGGCAAACACGAACCCTATGCAGACGATTCTTGTCGCAGATGATGATGCCGGCATCCGGCAAGTATTGGTCGACTTCCTGGAAGACGAAGGCTACGCAGTTCGGGAAGCGGAATCCGGTGACGGCGTGCTCAAGGCGATGAGCGACCCCGCGAATATGCCGGACCTGATCCTGATGGATGTCCGCATGCCGGACAAGAGCGGGCTGGATGTCCTGAAGGAGTTGAACAGGGATCCGGATCAGGACTTGCCGGTCATCATGATGACCGCGTTCGGCGGCTCCCGGGTCGCGATCGAAGCGATGCGGCTGGGCGCCTACGACTACATCACCAAGCCGTTCGACATCGACGAGGTTGGACAGACCCTCAAGCGATACTTTGACCGCCGCCGCCTCAACGACCAGGTACTCGAGCTCAGCGCGCTCGTCAGCCAGGGCGACCCGGCCGACCCCCTCATCGGAAACAGCGCCGCGATGCAGGAGGTCTACAAGACCATCGGCCGCGTCGCTCACTCCGACGCGACGGTGCTCATCACCGGCGAAACGGGCACCGGCAAGGAGCTGATCGCCAGCATCCTGCACCGGACCTCCAGCTACTCCGGCGGCCAGCTCGTGAAGGTCAACTGCGCCGCCCTCCCCGAAACACTTCTCGAAAGCGAGCTCTTCGGCCACGAGAAGGGCGCATTCACCGGCGCGCTCAACCAGCGCAAGGGCCGCTTCGAGATGGCCAACAAGGGAACGATCTTCCTCGACGAGATCGGCGAGATGACCCTTTCGACGCAGAAGAAGCTCCTTCGCGTGCTTCAGGAGCGTGAGTTCGAACGCGTCGGGGGCTCCGTCACCGTCAAGATCGACACCCGCGTGATTGCCGCCACGAACAAGATCCTGCCGCAGGAGATCGAAGCCGGCCGCTTCCGCGAAGACCTCTACTACCGGCTCAACGTCATCTCCATCTACCTCCCGCCCCTGCGCGACCGCAAGGACGATATCCCCCTGCTCGTCGAGCACTTCGTGGACAAGCACCGCTATCGCCCCGGCTCGCCCGCCTCGAAGGTCAGCGAGAGCGCCATGGAAAAGCTCATGGAGTACGACTGGCCGGGCAACGTCCGTGAGCTGGAGAACCTTGTCCAGCGGGCCGCCGTTCTCTCGCAGGGCGGCATCATCACCGCCGAGCACATCCACTTCAGTGGCACCGATAGCCGCCGCCTGCTGGACCTGGGTGAGCGGGTGCGACGAGGGACATCCCTGCCCGATCTCCTCGAAGAGGTCCAAAAGACCGCGATCGACGAAGCCATCTCCGCCACCGACGGCGACCGCAAGGAAGCCGCTTCCCTGCTCGGCCTCTCCTTGCAGGATTTCAACAAGCGAGCGAAGGCGGTCGGCATCGCCTGAGCGATCCGTGAACACTGAAAAGACCCCCGTGACGAATCGTCGTCACGGGGGTCTTTCTGTACACGAGCAAGCTATCGTTACAGCTTCTCGGTTTCCGCCTCGATCTGCCCGATCTTCTCGGTATCGTGCGAGCCGTTCGGCGAGACCGATACGGCCTCGACTGTCGTCTGCTGCTCGTCCTTTTTTTCCTCGTTCTTCATGAACGGAAGCCGCTCGAGCAGTGCCGAGGCCTGCTCCTTGAACTGGTCGAGCTGGCTCTTCGACGGCTTCTTGCCGAAGCGGTAGTAATAATCCGCCGCCTTGCCAACCGTCATGGTGCCGACAAACGCGATCCCGACCTTGGGGATCGTTCCCGCCGCGAACGGGATGAACGACGCGGCCTCACGAGCGGCTGTGCGCCAGAGGAACCCCGCGCCCACCACTGGCGTCAATTCCCGGACAATCGCCAGCTGGTCCTCGAGCCCGCGATCGTGCGCCGCCGCGATCTTGTAGCACATCATGACCTGGTTCTTGGTGAGGACGATAAGGTCGGCGCTGGCCGCCACCAGCCCGCCAAGAAGCGGGATCACGGCCGGGATGTTCGACACCAGCGCAAACTGCGCATTCGCCCGCGAGGTCTGCTCCACGATCGCCCGGACAGCGGCAGGCCGCCATTCCTCATAGTGACGCCCGAACGCCGGCGCGACGTCCGGCAGCATGTCCATGATCTCCATACGGACCGCGTTGGCGGGATCGTTCCCGTCAGAGATTTCCTTGGCGAGGAAGAACACGTTCGCGGCGTCCCGGCGGGATCCGGCGGCCCTGCGAACCCGGTCGAAGAGCCCCTCTCCGGTCGGGTCGTAGACGATCACCACGTCATATCGGGTCGCATCCAGCGACTCACGATCGCCCCATGCTTCGACCGACACGCCCGACCGATCGACCGGCCCGAGCAGTTGCGTAGCCGCCTCCTGGGCCAACGCTTCATCGCGCCCGACGATCAGCATGCGCGGCGTGCGCTCCGCGCGATCGCGGACTTCTTCGAAATCGATATCCTTGACGACGTTCATGAACGACCGGACCGTGCCAATCGCCCCGATCGGACCGTTCTTCAGTACCTTCATTGAGCCAAGACCTTTCGAGAGCGGAATCCGACTATGCAGCGTCACTTCTGGACGCCACGGTAAACACTATACCGGTGAAGGAGTCTCAAGAATCACGCCACGCCGGAACGATGAAGGGGCGGACCGGCAGATTCACCGGCCCGCCCCTGATGCGAACAACCTAGGCGTCGAAGCTCTTCATCGTGTCGACCAGGCCCTGGACCGCATCCGCCGACTTGCGAAGCGCCGCTGCCTCATCGTCCTTCAGGTTGATCTGCATGATCGCTTCGAGACCCGAGCGCCCGAGCTTCACCGGCACGCCGACGTACAGGTTGTCGATGCCGTATTCGCCCTGGAGCAGCACCGAGCACGGCAGGATACGCTTCTTGTCGAGCAGGATCGATTCGACCATTTCGACGGTCGACGCCGCGGGCGCATAATAGGCGCTGCCGCTCTTGAGCAAGCTCACCACCTCGGCCCCGCCGTTGGCGGTGCGCGTCTCCAGCTCCTTGATCTTCTCTTCGGACAACAGTTCCGGCAGCGGGATACCGGCGACCGTCGAGTAACGCGACAGCGGGACCATCGTGTCGCCGTGGCCACCGAGAACGAAGGCTGTCACATCCTCGACCGAGACGTCCAGCTCCGCGGCGATGAAGGTGCGGAACCGCGCCGAATCCAGCACGCCCGCCTGCCCGATCACGCGCTCTCGCGGGAACCCCGACGTTTCGAGCGCCACATGGCACATCGCGTCGAGCGGGTTGGAGACGACGATCAGGATCGAATCGGGAGCGACCTTCACTATCTCGGATACCACCGACCGGATAATGCCCTGGTTGGTCTTGAGGAGATCGTCCCGGCTCATGCCGGGCTTGCGGGGGATGCCCGAGGTAATCACGACGACGTCGGAGTCCGCCGCCTCTTCATACGAATTGGAGCCGACCAGGTAGGAGTCGTATCCCATCACCGGCCCGGTCTGCATCAGGTCGAGCGCCTTGCCCTGCGGCATCCCTTCGACGATATCGATGAGGACGATATCTGCGTAATCGCGCTGGGCAATCAACTGGGCGACCGTGCCACCGACCATTCCGACACCGACGACGGTGACCTTCGGACGAGCATTCTTCTGAGCCATGGCGATGCAGTCCTTCCTGACCTGGTGCTCGACCCGCCACACCGGCGAGCCGGGTTCCTCTGAAGCGCCAGGAACAACATCTCGGCCATGTTCCACCACGTCCAACATCGTTGTTCCGGACGCACGTACCGTAACCAATAGTACCAGCAGGATCGGCTGTTTTCCTCGAAACGTCGAACAATCGACTGCACACAGGAAGGGCGGACACCCTTCCGGATGCCCGCCCTCAACTGGTCCACGCTTCCCATGTCATCTCATTCAACCTCGACGGCTGAGAATGCCCCTCCTTTCCGTTCCCTCCTCTCGATCCGTCGCCCGGAGTCCAGGCGCGAGCGCCAGGATGAGACGCGGTCGGAGATTGTATCGAGTGCAGCAACGAACCATGAACCGAGAGGATCCGGCCGGACCCCGTCCCGCTCCGGGAAGAACCCGTCCGGGTTCCTGAGCGACGACTGCGAGTCCCGATCGAACCGGTTTTGCATCATCTGGTGAAAAACAGGATCCATCACAGCATCCCCTTCATCGCAACGGCCAGGAGCACGGCCACGCGACGCAACCAGTTCACGCCACCTCGCTCCTTGAAGAATTCGCTGTCGTCAGATGGGGACTTTTCCGGGAAGCCATACTCTCGGCGCATGGCGTTGTGGATATCGTAGCCTGTCATCGGGAACCGCCTCCTGAAGGTGAAAACCAGGTAACGGGGCACGTCCCATCACCTGATTCCAGCCTATGGAGGCGGGCGTTCCGGATCGTCTATCGATGGTTGGGTTTAGGGTTTAGTTGGGGTTTAGCCCCTCGCCGTACGGGCCGTACGCCTGAAGGACTGTTGGCCAAATCGCCCAAGGAGCCTGCACCGAGAAACGTCGAAGGGGTGACAATCGTAGGGGCGGACCCCGTGTCCGCCCAGCCCACCCTCCAAGCCCCCGTCATCCTGAGCGGAGCGAAGGACCCAACGCGAAGCGGCCAAACCCATGCCGTCTCCGCCTGGAACCATCGCCCCGGAAACTCCGTAGAAATTGCCCAGAGCAACGGCGCCGGTCGATGTCCGTAGGGGCGGACCCCGTGTCCGCCCAATCGCCCGCCGGGCGATATCCGGGCACGCGCCTTCCCGTGGGGTAACCATGCCAAAGCGGCCAGGTTACCCAATACATGGACAACCTGGCAGCCCTGATCCCATCCGGCGCAACACGGCCCATGCGGGCCGCAACATTTCAGGATGCCCAGGTTTCCCCTATACCGTGAAACTTGGTTAACTTGAAAAGTTGACCCCTAAACCGTAGCGAAGTGGAATTGAGCGTGATCATGATCACCTCGAATGGCTGAAGCGCCCGGCCCGGGTCAACCAGCGAGATCGAGCTCCCGCGCGACCCGGATCGCCTCAGCCCGGTTCCGCACCATGAGCTTCCCGAAGATCTGGTGGATATGCGCCTTGATCGTCCCCTCGGAGAGGTAAAGGTCATCCGCAATCTCACGATTGGACCGCCCCTCCACCATCAGCCGCAGGACTTCCTCCTGCCGGGGAGTCAGGGGTTCGATCAGGGCTCCGTTCGGGGCTCCATCAGACTCACCACCGGCCGCCTCCGCGTCCGCGAAAAGAGACGCGAGGAATTGTCGATGCGCCGGTAACGTCTCCCTGCGCATGATGCGCCGCAGCAGCCTGAGGAAATCCGGCCCCTCGTCGAGAATCGTCCTCACGAACCCTTCCCGCATCGCCAGGTCGACGACGTCCCGAGCCAGGGTCGCTGCCTCATCCTCGTTCCCGGCCTCGTTTGCCGCGCACGCCAAAAGAATCTTGATGACCATCGCCCGACCGTGGCGGCCAGACTCATCCGATTCGGAGAGCAGGGCACGAAGGAACGCCGTCCCCTCATCCGTGTCGCCGAGCGCAAGCATCGCCCGGCCAAGCATGACCTGCTCCTGCTCGCCCTGTCCGAGCGATGGAGACTCGCCATGCTCCCGAACGTAATCCTGCATCCACTGCCGGACGGTCGACACCTCGCCATGTCGGAGCGCGATCCAGGCCTCGACGGCCTTCTCCCCAGGTCCATCGAAAACACCGACGGCTCGTCGAATCGCATCCCGCGCCGCCGGGAGGTTGCCTTCGGCGTCCTCCAGTATGGCGATCGCCACATAGACGTTCATCAGGATCTTGGCGTCACCAACACTCCTCGCGAGCTGAAGCGCCTTCATGAGGTCCGAGCGGGCAGCCTCTCGTTCATCCCGCTCGTAATGGATCTCGCCACGCGTGACCAGCAGGGCGGCATAGGCCGGGCTCCGGTCCATACCCGAGGTCACCGCACGCTCCATATCGCGCTCGATCATCAGCGCGGCGTCACGCAGCCGTCCCAGGGAAACGAGGGTCAGCGCCTGGTATCGCGACCCCCACAGAGCCGCATGGGTGAATCCACTCTCCCACCCCAGTCGCGACGCCCGACCGAATGCGTCACAGGCTTCTCGCGTCTTGCCAATCGCCCGATAGGCAAACCCAAGGCTCAGCAACGCGTCCGCCCGGAACCAGTCGAACGACGGGTCCGAGCACTCCAGCGCCACCTTCGAAAAGGCGATCGTCTCCTCATGGTTTCCTCGATATGCCGCGAGGCGCGCGCGGATGCTGGCGACTTCCGATCGCCAGGGCCGGTCATGCTCCGGCATCGAGGCACCGATTCGCGCCTCGATGTCGCGCGCCATCGCCTCAGCTTCATCGAGGCGCCCAACCAGCACCAACGCCCATGCGTAGTAGCACACGAGCGCGGGGCGACCGGTGAGGAGACCCCTGGGGAGCTGCTCCACGAGATGGATCAGGGTCGTCGTCTCACCGTCTCTCAACAGGAGTGGCTCGGCGAAACGCTCCAGAAGCTCCGCCGCCTCCGCCGGCTCGCCACCGCGAAGATAGGCGGTCGCAGCCTCGATAGGCTGATCCGCCTCTCGATACCATCGGGCAGCGCTGCGCCAAACGTTCCGCTCCGCGTCAGGATGCGTCCGCTCCAGCCTGGAGACAAGGAACTGCCGGAAGATCCCGTGGTAGCGATACCATCTCCGCTCATGGTCGAGCGGGATGATGAACAGCCCCTGCTGCTCGATCTGATCCAGGACCGAGCCTGCGTCGTCTATTCCAGTCACCGCTGCCGCCAGGGGACCGCAGAAGCGATCCAGCACCGCAGTATGCATCAGGAATCGCTCGACCTGCGGAGGCACGTGTTTCATCACCTCTTCGGCCAGGTAATCAGCGATATCCCTGTGGCTTCCCTGGAAACTCGCCTCCACTGCCGGCAAGTTACCCATCGTCCGCAACCAAAGCTTCACGAGCCTGAGCCCGGCCACCCAGCCTTCAGCTCGGCGTTGCAGGAGTCGGGCAAGCGGTTCGTCATCGCAGTCAGCACCGAGAAGTTCGATCGTCTCCTCATCGGTGAACGCCAGATCCTGGACACCGATCTCGGTCACATCCCCGTATACGCGACGCCGGGCGATTGGCCAGGAAGGAGCTTCTCGGGCCGAGATCACGAACCGCACCTGAGGCGGGCCGGAGACCGCGAGGTGCCATATGCCGTCGATCAAATCCGGATCCTCGATGAGGTGGAAATCGTCGACCACGACGGCAGTCGGACGAGGCAAACTGGAGAGCGCCTCTTCGATCATAGTCAGGACCTGACCGGTCGCCATGGGTCGTGCGCTGCGAAGCATCGGATAGATGTCGCCGCCAACGCCGGCGCACACCTGCTCGAGCGCTTTGACGAACGCCAGGAAGAACCGTCGCGTATCGCCTCGCGTCCCTTCTCCGCTCACCCACGCAATTCGGTATTCGGTCAGGTTCGCCCACTCGGCCAGCAGGCTCGTCTTGCCCCACCCGGCGGGCGCCGTCACGAGCACAAGGCGGCCCGACATCGCCTCGTTGATGCGACGCACCAGCGCCGGTCGGGAGACCGAAGGCGAAGGCGGAATCGATGGGGACCCATACTGGTCGATCGGGTGAAGGAAAACCGATTCCTCCACCGCATCCTTTAGCTGTTCCATGCTCCTAATTGTACAGGTCGGAGAATAGTTTCGATACGTTTCGTTTTGGGTTTGACGACTGAGGGGGGAACCGCCTATACTTCGGACCGCTGCACAGGCAGTCACCAGCCCAGGTGGCGGAATCGGCAGACGCGCTAGCTTGAGGGGCTAGTGCCCGTTTAGGGCGTGAAGGTTCAAATCCTTTCCTGGGCACCGGTTGATCGCACACCGCTCGATGCGGGCGATTAGCTCAGCTGGTAGAGCGCCACGTTTACACCGTGGATGTCAGGGGTTCGAGTCCCTTATCGCCCACCGGAAACGTCGGCAGGAACAAGACACATTGGCCAAGGTAGCTCAGTTGGTAGAGCTCACGACTGAAAATCGTGCGGTCGGCAGTTCGAGTCTGCCCCTTGGCACCAGGTCCAAACGACGGGCATTTACTGCCCGTCGTTTCTTGTTTTGCACGCTGCGACAGACGACTTCGAGGCTCCGTCCATGAACCGACGCCAGTTCCTCGGCGGCATTGCCGGCTCACTCTTCCTCCCGACCACAACGCTCGCCCAGGAAAGCGACGCTACGCCCGCCGCCACTCCCCAACATTCCGGCCGTCCCCGGCCCTTTGTGCTGGGAGACGGGATCGAGCTCGTCGATTACCGCATCTACCCGTCGAGCGACGTCCGGCGAGTCATCGGGGAGATCTGGAACACCCGGGATGACATGGTCGACGCCCCTGTCGTCAGCATGACGTTCCCCGATTCAAGAAATCCTGGCGAACAAGCGTATGCGTCACCATCCACGCCCGTGCTTCGTCCGGGAGAGTCAACCATGATCTTCGGCGTGATCCCCGATCAGATCGACACTGATGAACGTCTGTTGACCGCGTCCTTCGCGCTTTGTGCGCCTGCCGCACCGGGTGAGTACACGAACCTGTATGCAAGGTTCGAGCTCGAAGCGATCCCGGAAGAAACGTATTTCCGGGATCACTATTTGAACATCCAGGGCAGGATCTATAACCGAAGTGAGACGCCTGCCCTCTACACCAAGGTAAGTGGCCTGGTTCGAGACCAGAATGGTCGCTATACCGGCGCAGCGTCACCTTCGAATCCAGGACACGTGAGCGCGGGGGAAAACAAGCGTTTCGCTATCCATGCAGGTGAAGGCGTCAACTTGCTTGCTGACCCATTCCGTCTCCTCACCGCGTCGGAATCGTACACTGTGGAACTCAAAGCCGGATTCGTCGCACAGGTCATCCCCGCTAGGTGTTCCTCCGACTTCCGATAAGTCAGGATGCCTCCGAACGGAAGAGGTCGCGGTTCCCCTCTACTGGAAGATCTTCACGCTCGCCCCATTCGTTCCACGAGCCGTCATAGTTGGACAAATCCGCCATCCCGGCGCGATGCAGGCCAAAGAGCAGCTGCGCGGCGGTCACGCCGCCGTTGCAGTACGCCGTGACCGGCTTGTCGGGGTCAAGGCCGGCCTCCTTCGCCAACTTGCGGATGTCCTCGGCTGACCGCCAGCGTCCCTCGTCATCCACCAGTTCCTTGGCTGGCAGGTTGATGGCGCCAGGAATGTGGCCTCCCCTGCTACCTCGTTGCGTTGCGCCGGAAAACGTCGCTGGATCCCGAGCATCCACGATCTGACGCGTACCGCTTTCCATGTGCTCTACGACCTCATCGACTTCGGATCGCAGCTCAGCCCGCACGGTAGGAGTGAACGTGACCTCTGCATCCACCGTCGAGATATCGCTGGTTAACGGGAACCCGGCCTGTTCCCAGGCCTTGTAGCCTCCTTCGAGGATCGCCACATTGTCGTGGCCGTAGTAGCGGAGCGCCCACCAAAGCCGGGCCGACAGGTGTCCGTTGGCATGATCCGCGATGACAACAGCCGTCTGGTCACCGATACCTCGCTCCTCCATTGCGGCCTTGAATCGAGCCGGTGGCGCAATCTGGGCTTTCACGTCGCTGTCCGGATCGACGATGTCCTGCGTCCAGTCAACGAACACCGCTCCCGGAATGTGACCAGCAGCGTACTCGTCCGGCGCACCGGTATAGCTCGCGGCCTGGCGGCCACCCCCAAGATCCTCGGTCCGGACGTAGCCGCGAATGTCCACCACGCGGACGGCTGGGTTCTCGAGATGATTCTTCAACCACTCGACGCTGACCAAATCCCCGGGAAGTTTCACTCCAGACATTGCCTGATCCTCCATGCCGACAACCCCTTGGCTCTGCCGGATACTACCGATGACCGGGCGTTCCGAGGGTGTCGTTGCTATCATGCCGTAGATATGTCCGCGGTAATCGAGCAGACGTTCCATCCCCCGCCGCGACGACGTCACATCCAGTCTGACCGATCTGCGCCCAGGGGATTTCGTCCGTGACCTCACGCAAATGTACCGCGACGTTCATTGCCACCGTCATGATGCTCCTCACGGCAACGCCCGTGTTCGCCGCTGAAGGGTCAGGAGAGGGCGGTGTGCAACATTGGGGCGAAGTGTTCCTGATGTTCGCCATCGTGCTAATGGCGGGCAAAATCGGGAATATCGTCGAGCGCTTCGGCCAGCCAGCCGTGATCGGCGAATTGCTGGCCGGGATCATCCTCGCGGTCTTTGGCTACGTTGGCTGGAAACTCATGGACGAGATCGCCACGAACGACTCGATCGCGTTCCTCTCCAGCTTTGGCGCACTGCTCTTGCTCTTCTCGATCGGGCTGGAGTCGAACCTGACCGAGATGAGGCGCGTTGGCCCGAACGCGTTGCTCGTCGCCGTCATCGGCGTCGTCGTTCCCTTCGTTTTCGGCACGTGGGTCCTCGGCCCGATCTTCTTCGGCGACGAGAGCTTCAACGCCCGACTCTTTCTTGGAGCGGCCCTCGTCGCCACCAGCGTCGGTATCACGGCGTCAGTCTTTCGCTCACTTGGCATCATCAGAACGCGTGCGGCACAGACGGTACTTGGCGCAGCTGTCATCGACGATGTGCTTGGTTTGATCGTGCTTGCGGTCGTGTCTGCCCTCGCCAGCGGCGGTGATGTCAGTGCCGGCATGGTGGCCGAACTCGCGCTTAAGTCCTTTGGATTCCTTGGTGGAGCGCTGATCCTCGGGACGTTGTCGGCGGGTCCGGTTTCCCGGCTTTTCAGCATCATCAGTGCCGGCGTGGGGATGAAGCTAGCCCTCACGCTCGCCTTCGCGTTAGGGGGTGGCTATCTCGCCGAGCTATTCGGCCTCGAGCCCATTATCGGCGCGTTCGCGGCTGGCCTGGTGCTCGACGCGGTTCATTTCCGCCACTACGACGACCCGGCGTTCGTTGGTCTCCTCAAGGCCATCGACTTCCGCGATGATCGCGACCGGGAGGCAGTCGATGCCATTATCGACCGGAGCCGGCATTCCCACGTCGAGGACCTGATCGGCTTCCTCAACATGATTTTCGTCCCCATCTTCTTCGTGTATACCGGGATCCAGATCGATATCGGCTCCCTCCTCCAGCCGGATCTCTATCTGGTCGCGCTCGTGATCTCCATTGTGGCCATCGCCGGTAAGCTGGTCGCCGGCGTCGCCGCTCGTGGCGATACGACCGAGAAGCTCCTGGTCGGGATCTCGATGGTGCCTCGCGGTGAGGTGGGCCTGATCTTCGCAGCGACCGGGAAATCGCTCGGGGTCCTGACCGACGAACTCTTCTCGATTATCGTGCTCGTGGTCATCACCACCACCTTCATCGCCCCACCGGTCATCGGCAAGATTGGGGCACGCGTCAGTGCTTGAGCGCTCCTGGAATTCGGATGATTCCAGGCGCCCTTTTCCCTTGACATGGGACGTCGCCAGGGCCTATACTCCCGTCTGCTGATGAGCGAACGAGCTCACGCGGAAGTGGCTCAGTGGTAGAGCATCTCCTTGCCAAGGAGAAGGTCGCGGGTTCGAATCCCGTCTTCCGCTCCACGAAACGGCGGACCAAATGGTCCGCCGTTTTTGCATATGCGATGGTGACGCGGCAAACGCGGTAGAATCCGTGTGCACGGCACCTGCTGGCACTTAATGCGGGCGTGGCGGAATGGCAGACGCTGCGGACTTAAACTCCGTTGGGGCAACCCGTGCGGGTTCGACTCCCGCCGCCCGCACCACTCTCACACCTCGACGCGATACGTCAGCTCCAGCTCATCGCCCGGACGGCCCCGGATGAGCCAATCGTGTCGCGGGGTTTCGATGAACGTCATCTCGATGTCGTTGGACGTAACACCGACGGACCCCTCCAAACCGGCGATCAGCCCCTCATAGAACGCCTTCTTGGTCTCAACAGGTCGTCCCTCGAACAGCATGCATTCGATAATCAGGTAACACTCGCTTCGATCCTCCGGCGCGAAGAAATAGCCTTCGGGCATCGGGATGAACCGATGAAAGCGCTTGCTCTCTGGCAACCCCAGCACGTCGACCGCGACGCGGTGAATGGCCGTCGAGATGTCCTCTACTCGACCCTTCAGGAACCGTTCGTGACCATAGATCTTGAACTGTGACATCCCCTGCTCCTTCCTGATGCCATGCGTGCCGAACGTCGGCCCGACATTCCTGCCCTACCGTTCTCTCTGCCGTTTTGCGATGAGCATCTCCACACCGTCCAGGATGCGCTCTACGCCTTGCCTCGTGTCATCCTCGTCATCCCCATCGAAAACGCCCGCGTTGATCGCCTCCTCGACAGCCGGAAAGCGCCCGGGCGGCAACAACGCTCGGAGCGTCTCACCATAGGCCGTAATCGGCGCTGTCGATGTACCGGACTCCACAGCGGCTTCGAACGCCCTCGAAACCTCAATATAGATGCGTTCACTTCCAAGCAGGAAACTCGAAAGGGTCAGGTGCACTTGTAGCCGATCTCGAATATCCAGGCCGGTCTCGACCAGGGCAGTCAGGCCCGTTTCGAGCCACGCGATGTTGTTGGGGCCGACCGGAGGACGCGTGACGGGGATATCCATCAACCACGGCCGGGCCCGGAAAGCGCCAGAGAAATGACGCGCATAGGCGTGCATGCGTGCGCGCCACCCCTTCTCCTTGAGAATGCTCGCATCAGGTGGTCCGATCCCGGCATCGAACATCATCTCCAGAAGCTCGCCCTTGTTGGCGACATGCCGGTAGAGCGCCATGGTCGTAAAGCCTAGCCGGCGGGCAACCTTCGCCATCGATACGTCAGCCAGCTCCCCTTCGTCAGCGATCTGGATAGCAGCGGCGACGATGTCGGCAACGTTCAACGAAGGGCGTTCATCTGCCCGCGACAGATCGTCGCCCCAAAGGGCTGCAACGCCTGTAACCTTTCCCTCCGATTGCTGGTGTCGCGCCACGTGATCCTCCCGGAGTTGACTTTTCACATGCCATGTGCAAATGTGTACCACGCACACATCTGTGTATGACATACACAGATTGGAGTTCGTATGGAACCTGTCATCATGACCCGGGACCTCAGGAAGTCATACAACGACAAGATTGTTCTTAGGGCCGTCAATCTGGAGGTAGCAGAGGGTTCGATCCACGCTCTCCTCGGTCCGAACGGCGCGGGCAAGACCACCCTGGTGCGGATTCTCAGCACACTTGCAGTGCCAGATGGAGGCACGGCACGGGTGGCGGGGTTCGATCTCCTGCGCGAGAGCACCAAGGTCAGGGCAGCGATCAGCCTGACGGGCCAGTACGCCGCCCTGGATGAGTCCCTCACAGGTCGCGAGAACATGCTGCTGATGGGTCGCTTGTGGAAGCTCGACCGGCACGAGGCGTATCAACGCGCGGCCAAACTCCTCGACATGCTGGAGCTCTCCCACGCTGCCGACCGCCTCGTGCAGACCTACTCTGGCGGTATGCGACGCAAGCTGGATCTCGCCATGAGCCTCATCGCCAAACCGCGCGTGCTGTTCCTCGACGAGCCCACTACCGGGCTCGACCCACGCAGCCGCAACGCGCTATGGGACATTGTCAGGAACCTTCGATCCGAAGGCGTGACCGTCCTGTTGACGACACAGTATCTGGAAGAGGCAGACCAGCTGGCAGATCGCATAAGCGTCATGGACGGCGGGAGGATCATTACCGAGGGATCCTCGCAAGATCTCAAACGTCAGCTATCGAGCGAGATCATCTCCCTCTCGTTCGAGAATGAGTCCTCCGCCCGGGATGCCCAAATTGTGCTTCACGAGGAATCCCTCCTGACCGTTGAAAGTCCGGCCACGGTGCGTGTCGCGACGGATGGGAGCGGCAGGCATGTCTACGCGCTGCTCGGCCGGCTCAACGATGCCGGCATCAGGGTGGAACGAGTGACGATCAAGGAGCCGACGCTCGACGATGTGTTCCTCGCACTTACGGACTCGTCCCGGGAACGGGATGTGAAGGAGGCAGCATGAGTATGACGACGACATGGAGCCTTGGCGATTCGATTTCGATGTCCAGCAGGAGCCTCCGCATCCTCAGTCGCCAGATCGATACGTTGCTCATCACCATCCTGCTGCCGGTGTTCCTGATGTTGCTCTTCGTCTATGTGTTGGGCGGAGCCATGGACGTGGGCACGGATTACGTGCAATACGTCGTGCCCGGGATCATCGTGCTCTGCGCCGGGTATGGCGCCGCGGGAACGGGTGTCTCCGTCGCCAGCGACATGCAATCCGGTGTGATCGACCGCTTCCGGTCCCTTCCTATCGTCAGCTCATCCGTCCTCATCGGCCATGTGGTGGCCTCTTTGACGTCGAACGTTGTGTCGACGACTCTGGTGTTCGTCGCGGCCTTCGTCACAGGATTCCGGACCGATGCGAGCCCGCTGGATTGGCTCGGTGTGGCCGGCCTCCTCGTGCTGTTCGTCCTTGCGGTCTCGTGGACAGCCACGGCAGTTGGCCTGGCGGTCAGGAACGTTGAGGCGGCCAGCGGCGCTTCGTTCATCATGCTCTTCCTACCGTACCTCAGTAGCGCCTTCGTTCCCACCGACACAATGCCGTCAGCACTCCAGGCGATTGCCCGGCACCAACCGTTCACCCACCTGATCGAAGCCCTCCGGACGCTCCTGCTCGGGTCCGACCCGGGAAACTCCGTATGGCTCGCCATCGCCTGGTTTGGCGGGATCCTCGTTGTCGCCTTCATCGCCGCGACACAACGATTCCAACGCATGACTTCGTAGGAAGCAAAAGGGGCGGACGATAGCTCGTCCGCCCCTCTTGGCAATCTTGACCGTCTACAAGGACTACGCCTCCAGCTGGAGCCGATCCTTCGTGTAAGCGGTCACCTCATCCAGCAGCTTCTGGTTGCCGGCGAGCTTCACACCATGGACCGGGACAAGCTCCTTCAGGGGCTCCTGCCACGCCTTGTAGCGATCCGGGAAGCAGCGCTGGATCAGCTCCAGCATGATCGATACGGCCACCGAGGCGCCCGGAGACGCCCCAAGGAGCCCGGCAATCGTGCCATCGTCCGCCGTGATCAACTCCGTACCGAACTCGATGGCGCCGCGCTTCGTCGCCGTGCGCTTCATGGTCTGGACGCGCATCCCCGCATGGGTCAGCTCCCAGTCCTCCGCGTTCGCGGTCGGCACGAAGTTTCGAAGGACTTCCACCCTGGATGCATGCTTCTGCAGCACCTGCTTCACCAGATAGGTCGTCAATGCCATCTCGTCCCTGGCGACGGTCAGCATGGTCGGGATATTGTCCGGCTTGATCGACTTCGCGAGATCCAGGACCGAGCCGCGCTTGAGGAACTTTGGCGAGAACCCGGCGTACGGCCCGAAGAGCAACACCCGCTCTCCGTTGACGACCCGCGTATCCAGGTGTGGCATCGACATGGGCGGCGCCTTGACTTGCGGCTTTCCGTACACCTTCGCGTTGTGACGGGCGATAACATCCTTGTTGGTACAGCGCAGGAACTGGCCGCTCACCGGGAAGCCACCGTATCCGTTCGCCTCCCGGATACCGGATTTCTGCAGCAGATGGATCGCATGTCCACCGGCACCGACGAAGACGAACTGCGCGTCTACCTGGCGAACCTCGCCGGAACGACGGTTCCGGGTCGTCACGCGCCAGCGGTTATCGAGCAACTTCTCGAGATCGACGACTTCCTGGTTCGTCTCGACCGTCGCACCGTTCCGCTTCATCGCGGCGACCAGTTGTCGCGTGACCTCGCCAAAATTGACATCGGTCCCGTCGATCGAACGGGTCATCGCGATCGGCTCGTTGCCGGTACGCCCCTCCATCATCAACGGGGCCCACTCGGCGATCCGATCCCGATCCTCGGTGTACTCGATCCCTCCAAAGAGCGCATTGCCCTTCAGCGCGTCGTAGCGACGCCGTAGAAAGGCAACGTCGTCGCGTCCCGAGACATAGCTCATATGGGGCACCGAGCGCACGAAACGGCCTGGATCCGACATCAGCCCTTGCTCCACCAGCTTTGCCCAGAAGAGCCGTGTCTCGTGGAACTGCTCGTTGATGAGCGCGGCCTTTGCCGTCTCGATCTCCCCATCCCGCTCCGGCGTGTAGTTCAGCTCGCACCAGGCCGCGTGGCCGGTACCCGCGTTGTTCCAATCCCCGGAGCTCTCGGTCGCGACGTCAGCGGCCCGTTCGAAGAGGGAGATGGAGCGCCCGTCACCGAGCTGCTGGAGCAATACCCCAAGTGTGGCGCTCATGATGCCACCACCAATTAGCACAACATCAACCTGGGGAACCGACGGGCTGGTCCCCCGGGTACCATTCTTCTTCGTGTGTAGATTCTTCACAAACGCTCTCGATCTGTCCCGCGACGAGGCCAGCCAGTGGATCCTCGCCCGTGTCCGAGTTTTCCCTGATGCATTATGCCAGTACACGGGTCATGCCGCATCAGCGAGCCCCAAGCATCACCGCTCGGGCTAGAATGGGTTCATGAGCGCAGGGACCATCGGGAGGCACATGGCTACACCAGCACGTCATCGCATGATCGCCCGGAACGGGCAGCACGAGACCGAGATCAAGAAATCGCGCTTCATCTGCTCCCTTTTCCGGGTAACGACCGAAGAAGAGGCGCGTCAACACATCGAGGCCGCCCGCAAGCGATATTGGGACGCGAACCACAATTGCACGGCATGGGCGATCGGGCCGGGGCTCCGGCTCCAGAGGTCAAGCGACGACGGCGAGCCTTCCGGCACGGCAGGAATCCCGATGCTGGAGGTCCTGCGGCGCCGGGAGATCACTGATACGCTGGCGATCGTGACCCGCTATTTTGGCGGCACGCTTCTCGGCGCTGGAGGATTGATCCGCGCCTATGGCGGAGCGGTCTCCGCAGCGATCGACGAGATTGGCGTCGTTGAGCGGAAGCCTCTGTCGGTGCTCACACTGGTCGCCTCCTATGACGATGCCGGTCGGATCGAAAACGCGATCCGCGCCAGCGATTACCCGCTCAACGATGTCGTCTACAGCACCGACGTCACGTTCGAGATGGTCATGGAGCCGGAACGGGTCGACGCATTCACCCACTGGATTCACGAACTGACCAATGGCGGCATCACGCCGGTCGATGCTGGCACGCGCTACGTCGAAGTCCCGGCACCAGCGACTCCTGAAGACGAAGCCGACACCTAGAACGGTCACGACGAGAGAGGAAACGTATCTATGGATGGCAAGAACGGCCTGAAGGTGACGATCGATCCGCGCCGATGCATCGCAAATGCGAAATGCACCACCGCCGCCCCGGGCATCTACGTCCTGGACGAAGAAACCGGGGTTGCCGTGCTGGAGGATTTCGAAGGAGCCTCCGTCCAGCAGTTGTTCGCTGGAGCACGGGCCTGTCCGACGCAGGCGATCACGATTGAGCAGTTCGGCAGGCGAATGTACCCGCAGATCCAGCCGGCCATGTTCGGTGATCCCAAGCCGGGCGAAGAGGACGACGAAACGACAGAGTAAGGCTTCAGCAGGACAATGCGAAACGGCCCGGGTGGAGCTCCACCCGGGCCGTTTCGTTGGGTTCTGTAGGGAGTCGCCGGAGCGGCGTCGCCACCCCGGCGTGGATCTCTCCTAGTACATGCCACCCATGTCCGGGGAGGACGGCATCGCAGCCTCCTTCTCCGGCTTGTCGGTGATCAGGGCCTCGGTCGTCAGGATCATGCCCGCGATCGACGCCGCGTTGGCGACGGCCGAGCGAGTGACCTTGACCGGGTCGATGATACCGGCTTCCAGCATGTTGACGTACTCGTCCGTCAGCACGTTGTAGCCGATGTTCTTGTCGCCCTTCTCAGCCTGGATGGCGCGGACACGCTCGATGATCACGGCGCCGTCGCGGCCAGCGTTGGTGGCGATACCGCGCATCGGCTCCTCGAGAGCGCGGCGGAGGATGTTGACACCGGTCGCAATGTCACCCTCAGCCTCGATGTTGTCGAGCGCCTGGACCGCGTGGACCAGCGTGACACCACCACCCGGGACGATGCCCTCTTCAACGGCGGCACGGGTCGCGCTCAGGGCGTCCTCAACGCGGTGCTTCTTCTCCTTGAGCTCGGTCTCGGTCGCGGCACCAACCTTGATGACGGCAACGCCACCGGCGAGCTTGGCGAGGCGCTCCTGCAGCTTCTCGCGGTCGAAGTCGGACGTGGTGGTCTCGATCGCGGCGCGGATCTGCGCAACGCGGCCCTCAACGTCCTCCTTGGAGCCCTGGCCATCGACGAAGGTCGTCTCGTCCTTGCGGGAGACAACGCGGCGAGCGGAACCAAGGTCCTCCATGGTGACGCTGTCGAGCTTGCGACCGACCTCTTCCGAGATCACGCGGGCACCCGTGAGGGCGGCGATGTCGCGGAGCATCTCCTTGCGGCGGTCACCGAAGCCCGGCGCCTTGACGGCGAGGGACTGGAAGCGGCCCTGGAGCTTGTTGACAACGAGGGTCGCGAGGGCTTCACCATCGACATCCTCGGCGAGGATCACCAGCGCCTTGCCAGTGCGGGCAACCTGCTCGATCGTCGGCAGGATGTCCTGGATCGAGGAGATCTTCTTGTCGGTGATGAGGATGAACGGATCCTCGAACTCGGCGACCATGGCCTCCGTGTTGGTCACGAAGTACGGCGAGATGTAGCCACGGTCGATCTGCATGCCCTCGGTGTACTCGGTCTCGAACTCGAAGCCCTTGGACTCCTCGATCGTGATGACACCGTCCTTGCCGACCTTCTCCATGACGTCGGCGATCAGCGAGCCAATCTCGTCGTCAGCGGCGGAGATGGACGCAACCTGCGCGATGGCGTTGCGGCTCTCGACGGAGGTGGCCAGCTCGAGCACGTGGTTGACGACCGCATCGGCCGCCTTGTCGATACCCTGCTTCAGGAGCATAGCGTTCGCGCCGGCGGCGATGTTGCGGAGCCCCTCGTGGACGATCGCCTGGGCCAGGACCGTGGCGGTCGTGGTACCGTCACCAGCGGCATCGTTGGTCTTGGTCGCGGCTTCCTTGAGGAGCTGCGCGCCCATGTTCGCGAACGGCTCCTCGAGCTCGATCTCCTTGGCGACCGTCACGCCGTCGTGGGTGACCGTCGGGGCGCCGAACTTCTTGTCGATCGCAACGTTGCGCCCCTTCGGGCCCAGCGTGGTCTTGACGGCGTTCGCGAGGGTATCGACACCCTCCTTGAGCGACGCGCGCGCCGACTCGTTGAACTCGATGATCTTCGACATGTGTACTCCTCCAGTTGTTCAGGAATGGTCTCGGTGAAGGCCGGGCAGACTACTTCTCGATAATCGCCAGGACGTCCTTCTCGGCGAGGATCAACAGATCCTGGTCGTCAAGCTTGAACTCGGTACCTGCGTACTTCGCGAAGAGCACCTCATCGCCGACCTTGACGTCCATCTCGACGCGGTCGCCATCATCATCGCGGCGGCCCTCGCCAGCAGCGATCACCGTGCCGCGCTGCGGCTTCTCCTTGGCCGTGTCCGGCAGAACAATGCCGCTGGCCGTCATTTCCTCTCGGGAAGCCGGCTTCACGACAAGCCGATCACCGAGCGGCTTGAGATTCAGCTTGAGTTCGGTATCCGCCATGGTCCAACTATCCTCCTGTAACAACCTGACTCCAGTGAGTCTATGAACTTGACTCAATCCGTAGCAACAGTCCTCAACGAGTCCGTGTTGCGTTCGGTTCCGGATACAGACTATCACAGCGATTAGCACTCATCAAGTGGAGAGTGCTAATCGATTTCGGACAGATGCGGTCCCTGACCAGGACACAAACAGGCCGGAGAGGTGCCTCCCCGGCCTATCCGTCAATCTTCACTTGTTCCATCGATCAGGACCCGATCGCCCGGCTGATCTCACGCGGGGTAAAGGTGCTTACCAGATCGAGCCCGTCCACTGTGACGAGGTCCTCTGCATCGGCATAGGCATCCGCAACTTCCTCCGGCGCGCCGAACATGGTGATGAGCGCGACGGTGTCACCACCATCGATATCGATCACTTCCTGGATAAGGATCAACTCCTCGCCGTCGTTGCTATAGGTCAGGTACACGACGGCAGCGGAATAGCGTCCACTATCGGACACCAGGATCTCGGCATCCTCATGGACCATATCGACGATGTAGTCTTCGGACTCCCACATATCCACGAAGTCCGCGGGCTCGGCGTTGTCGGCCGGCATGACCTGGATCATCATCGAGGCATTGCCTTCGAGCCAGAAAAGGATGACGTGGTCGATCCCGTTCTGCGTATCCGAGTTCGCCGTCAACTCCCATTCCTTGTCGACGCCCCATACCGAGTCGTCCCATTCAACGGAGTAACCGTACTGCAGGCTTTCGAACTCGCTCTCCGACACGAGGCCCTGAGATTCGAGATCAAGCTCGCTCGTACCTGCATCCTGCTCACGACTCCGCTCCCGGGTCGCCCCCGGGTCTTCGCCGGACTCAATCTTCGCGTCGGTGCGCCGGCCACGGGTAGACCCCGTATCATCGTCCGGTTCTTCTGATTGGCGGTTCAGGCTTCCGCCTCCGTCGACCAGTTCCTCGATCTCATCGAAATCCAGTCCGGAGAACATGCCATCCCCTTCAAACTCGACGGCGAGATTGAAGGTATCGAGATCGTCGAGGAAATCGGACTCCGGTGAGATGATGACTTCCACGTAGTGGTAGTCAGGGAAGCGCTCGGTTTCCACGTACACGAGGATCAGCGCCTCCTCGCCGCCGGAAACCGTCGCGTCAAGCGACCATGCCGATGTCGCGTCGGCGCCCGTTCCGACGTTCTCTGTCGATTCACTCAGCCCCGCCAGGTTCTCCAAAATCAGGTCGAGCGTCGATTCCGCGCTTGCTCGCGACCGAACGACCTGCACCAGTGCGATACCTTCCGTACCAGCGCTCTGGAATTGCACCTGCTCCATGCCAGGTGCGTCGACCGACGTGTTGACGATTTCGACATCATCGGAGACGGTCATCTCCGCGGCAACGACCTCGAATGTGTACTCCTCGCCTCCCGAGTTCCTGCCCCTTGAAGATCGGTCGTCGGCGTCCTGGTCTTCATCGCGGTCACGGGAGCGGCGGTCGCCGTCATCATCATCCCTGTCGCGGGAGCGGCTGTCATCCTCGTCGTCCTGGTCCCGGTCCCGGGACCGGGAGTTGTCATCATCCTGATCCCGGTCACGAGAGCGGGTGTTGTCCTCGTCGTCGCGGTCGCGGGTCCTGCTGTCATCTTCGTCATCGTCACGATCGCGAGATCGGCTGTCGTCATCTGCATCCCGGGATCGGGTCCGGCTGTCGTCCTCGTCGTCATCGTTCGATCGGCTGTCGCTGCCTCCGCCGGCGTAGATCTCTTCGAGCTCATCTACGTCAACTGCGGCCAGGAAGGGATCACCGCTAATCGAGATGGTGTCCTGCGCCTCGATCACGCTGTCAAAGAACAACGGCTCCGTTGCGTACAGGCCTTCCAGGAGATCGACGTTGCCATCGACGTCTTCCGTGACGGAGAGGAAATAGAGAAGGTCCTGACCATCCAGGCTGGCGAGAGCAAAGGTCCACACGACCTCGCCGTCCTCCACCATATCGAGGACCTCGAATTCGTCGACCTCCTCCTCGAATTGGGAGTTGTACAGCTCCATGGTTTCCAGGTTGGTGTCCGAGTCATCGTACAAAGCAACCTGGGCAAAGGCTCCGTCCCCGCGGATCTGAATGGTCTCTCCCTCACCACCCGGATATGACTGGACGTTTGCCCCGCTGATCTCGAAATCGGATCGCGTCAACTCGATATCGATGTCGCTGATCTCTGACTGGAAGAAGTCCGGCTCGAAGTCAAGATCCTGCGCGGATGCCGACGGGATACTCACCATACTGGTCAGGATCACGGCGACAGCCAACAGAACCCGAGCACGGACGATTGACCATTTCATCTGACGTCTCCTGGCGAATACGCCTCAGAGGATCGTACTGAGGCGCCGAATTGTTCAGTGCTGGCATGTCGCGTATCGGCCGGTCAACGCGACGGCCAGGAATTTTGAGTCCCGGACCGGACCGTGCCCCGCAGCGTCCCCCCGATCGGGGTCGCGATCGGCTCAGTCGCCCTGGTCTTCGTCGTCTTCGTCGACCGGATCCCGGTCACGATTCCGCGACGAGTCATCCGCTGCGTCGCCGGTATCGCCGCTCTCCGGGGTCGCGCCATCGCGGTATGGGCCACCCTCGACCAGTTGCTGGAGTTCGTCGAGATCGACATCGTCCATGAACGGCTCGCCGTCGATCGTGACAGCATCGTTCGCGTCCTCAACGGCGTCCACGAGATAGCCATCGAGTGTCAACACACTCTCGAGCAGGTAAATTTCGTCATAGACGCTGGCTTCAGCCTGCAGGTAGTAGGCATAGTCATCGCCATCGATCGTCGCGATCGCGTAGGACCATGAGACGTCCCCATCCTGGCCGCTGTCTACGATCTCGAGATCATCCGCGTCCTCAGCCAGGAGCTCGATCCACATGTCGATGGTGTCCGCAGGCGAATCCTCGTCATCGAACAGGGAAATCTCGAGAACGCTCGTGTCCGAGCTGATGTAGATCAGCTCGTTCTCGCCGTCCACGTAGTTCTGCTGGTACACGTCGTAGATCGAGAATTCTTCACTGCTGATCTCGATTTCGAAGCCGGTCAGCATCGATTTGAAGTAATCCGGCTCGAAGTCCGGCTTTGGCGAGCCCTGGGCGGCGAGTCCCGAGGTACTCGCCGCCAGGGTGGTCATCACCAAGACGACCGCGACGAACGCGCGTGGTATTCGATCAAACGCTCTCATGGCTTGTCTCTTCCGTTCATGACTGCGTCGACTTCCAACACCACGTCCGGCACAGTCGTCCTCCGCAATCGTTACTCGGCCAACTCAATCACGTCCGCCACGTCGATGCCCGTGAACATGCCCTCACCGTTGACCAGGACCGACTCCTGGAAGGTCACGAACTGGTCCTCGAACATCCGCTGGGGCGCCATGAATAGTTGGAGCATGTGCATGTCCGGGAACTGGCTGCCATCCGCGAAGGCATACACGTACATGTCCGAACCGTTGAAGGAGACCGCATACATCGTCCACGCGACATCACCCTCAACGCCGCTGTCGATTTCTTCCGCCTCTTCCATTTCGCCCGTGAACCCGGTCATGAACCCGTTGAGTGTATTGCGCGGGCTCACCTCGTTACTGAGCACACTGACGGTGCCAATGCCGCCATTTCCGACGAGGAGAACCTGCTCATACGTCCCTTCCTCGATTTGGCGGTCGCTGATCGAGACCGGCGAAGACACTTCGACTTCCAGGTCGGCCAGCTCATACGCATATGTTTCGGCGTCCTCGCTCCCGGCGGAATCGCGTCCGGACCCGCCGGTTTCCGACACATTCTCATCGTCCGCCGGTGTTGCCTCGTCGTCGGCGGCCGGAGCCTCACCGATCATCGCCTCCAGATCGTCAGCGTCGTGCTCGACGAAGACGTATCCGCCATCGACGCTCACCGACTCCTGCACGAGGTCGAAGAGGTCGACAAAATCATCTCCGCCAAAGAGCCCGGCCACGAGCTGGAAATCATCGACGTAGGCATTCTCGGCCTCGACGTAGACGTGCTGGACATCGCTATCCGGATCGGCGACCTGCGCCAGCCCCCAGGCGAAATCTGGCTCGACCGCGCCATCGACCTGCTCGGCCCCATCGATGTCACCGATGGTCGAGGCAATGGTGTTTTCCACGTCATCGGTCGAGCCGAAGCCGATCATCAGGAACCCGTCTCTCGTCTCGAGAAAGATGAGCTCGTTCTCGCCATCAGGGGAGACGCGCTCGTCCGCCAACTCCCAGTCCGACGAGAACGTAATCTCGACACCGGTCAGCTCCGATACCCAGGTATCGTCCGACCGATCGAGCGATTGCGCCGCGACCGGCATGACTCCCCCGATGAGGCCAACAATCGCCACCAACATGAACATTCGAAAGACCGTCTGAACCCGATTCACGCTTCCTCCGTTCTCCACAGCTTGCACAGCATGGAACCACCTGGTGCTACGATCCAAACGGCCCGGGCACCGATATGGTTCCTTCCTTCGATACCCGCTGTTGCCTGATCACGCCAAATAACAAGAAAAAGGCAGCGAGGGGAGAACTCCCCTCGCTGCCTTTTTGGGTCGCAATTTCCTGTCCCCGTTATTCGCCAATCGCGCGCCGGATCTCGCGAGTCGAGAAAGTGCCCGTCGACGGCTCGCCAGCCACTTCGACGCCCTCTTCCGCATCCGCGATGGCGTCCGCCGCGTCAGCCGGAGTCGACGTCACGTAGACGAAAGCGAAAGTCTCGCAGCGCCGGTCGAGACAAACCGCCTCCTGGTAGTAGACGAGGTCCATGTCGTCATCCGGCACCAGCAGGAGCACAGCGCCGCGATCGCGCGACGACTCGGCGAGGAGCACCTCGGTCCCTGAAGGCATCCCTTCGAGATACTCGTCAGACTGCCAGTAATCCACCATGATCTCGGGCTCGAAGTCCGGCTCGACACCAATCGCGATTTCGAAGATGCCGTCACCATCGAGCCAGGTGAGCACGACCCAATCGATGCCCGACTCGGTATCCGAACCGATTGGATCCGACAGCGATGGATCAAATTCCCAACGGTCGTCCCAAAGGACATCGATATCATGTTGCGGGCTGACGTACTCGTCGTCGGCGACAAGGCCAAGCTCTTCGGCATCGACCGAGTCACCGCGAGTCGAGCCCCGGTCATCTTCGTCAGGATCCTCTACGTCCTCGTCGTCCTGCGGGATACGTCCGCGACTACCGGTCTCGGAAACGTTGAGGTCCTCATCCGGATCGAAGTCATCCTCGTCTTCTTCCTCCGGCGTAGGCTGGGCAACCTCGGTCGGCGTTTCCTGCGGAGCCTCGGTCGGAGCCGGCGTGGTGTTAGTTCCAGTCGTGGTCTCGTCACCAGTGGAGGAACCAGAAGCTCCAGCCGTCGTGAGCATCTGCTCCAGCGCCGTCAGGTCATCCTGCACCTGGCTGAACTGGAGGTTGAACTCCTCCAGCGCGGCAGACCGGCCAGCATCGTCGGTCGCATCGAACACCGCGGTGAACGCCGTCACCAGGCCTGGCAACTGGGCCGCGACGTCCTTGTAGGCCGCGTCGATGTCCTCGTAGCCGGCAGGTGCCACGATGGAGGCGGCGACATCCGGGTAGCCGGACCAGACCCCGAAGACACGGTCCAGCGTCGCGACCCCGGTGTCTTGCTCCGCCGTGTCATCGCTGACGAGCAACTGCACGCCGAGGACGAAGTCCTCGAAGCTGGTACGGATCGTCCCGACCTCGGCTGAGACCGCCTCGATGTATGCATCGCCTTCGGCCGATCCACCGGTGTCGGTTTCGGTCGTTGTGCCGGAGTCAGGATCGGTCCCTGTCGTGGTATCGGAAGCGGTGGTATCCGGAAGCAGGTCACGAACGGCCTGTGTCTTCGACGGGATCGCCGTGAGATCCGTCACGAGAGCGTCGAACAACGTGCCGAAGTTCGGATCCTGTGACTGCGCCGCGGCGATCACGGCAGTGAACGATGCAGAGAGATCAGCGACGTCCTGGACGAGCAGACGATATTCCGCATCGGCTGCCTCGAAGCCAGGCGGCGCGACGATCGCTGCAGCCCGCTCCGGGTAGGCGGCCCACTCTCCGGAGATCCGATCGAGCTCCTGCACGGCCGTTTCGGTATCTCCACCGTTCAGCTCGGCCAGGTTCAACATGAACGTGATCGCGGTTTCGTCGAGATATCCCAGTTCGGCGGTAATGGCTTCGACATAGGCCGCGCCATCCGCGTCAGTCGTGGTGCCGGTCGTCGCCTCGGTCGGCACTGGAGCCGGATCCGTCGGGACCGGGGCAGCCTCCGTGGGCTCTGCGGGCGCCTGGGTCGGCGGAGCGGTCGTCTCGGTGCGCGTGGCGCCGGTCGCACCACTGTTCGCGGAGAGCAGATCCTGCAGTCCACCGCCGTCGACGCCACCAAAGACGGGCGTGCCGCCAACGCTGACGTTCTGCTGCGCGGACGCAAAGCCGCTGGCGAAGACAGGAACGGCGCCAAAATAGACGTAGAACTCGGTGTACCCGCTGTCGCGCTGGCCGAGGAACAGGGAGAAGACGCCGAACTCAATGCCCTCGGCGCTGGTCATATCCAGCGAGTAACTGACGTTGCCGTACTCTCCACGGTCGATGGTGACAAAGGTTTCGAAGGTCGACGCGAACGAGTCGACGACAATATCCCGAGCCTGCACCAGGTCCGTGTTCGCAGGCATGAACCAGACCTGCATGAACTCGTATTGTCCCTCGATGGTGATGGACTCGATCGAGCCGTCCTGGACCACCGATGCAGGATCCACGGCCCAGGGACCGGACGTCTGGATGTTGATGCCCGTCATGGGCGAGACGAACGACGATTGGGCGGCGGCCCGGGTGCTGACCAGCCCCGAGAACGCGCCTGTCACCAGCAGCAGTACCAGCAGCGTGAGCCTGGTGATGCGTTGGATCGGTTTCACGGGCATCCTTCCTGTCTACTTCCTCGTGGGCGCACCGCTGCTCGGTCCTGCCCGCCTGGAATGATGTTGCATGCGTTTGCCTGTTCAATGAACTCTTGCACTATACGACGTCAAGCACCGGCCGTAGGTTCCCGGTCACGAGGAAGAAGTCGGGACACCGATGTGATCTCCCCCCTCCTCTCCCAAACTGGCGTCACGGGGAACAGTTCATCGCTGGGCCGGGAGCACAAGCCGGGTCCTGACCGCTGCACCGTCGGCACAACGCCTGCCGCACTCCACGAGGCCCGAAAGACCCTTGAGCACAGAGAGAACGGGTACACTAGCGGACAGGAAATGCCACCGTCGTTCGCCGTTTGTTATCGACGTCGAGGAACGCCAGATATGACCATGACCCGAGCTCCGGAAGATTTCTTCGCGACGCGGGTGCGGAACGCCGCCCCCTCTCCCACGCTTGCCGTGTCCGAGCGCGCACGCCAACTAAAGGCCGAAGGGATCGATGTGATCGACCTTGGCGGCGGTGACCCGGATTTCATCACCCCGGAGCACATTCGCCAGGCCGCGATCGATGCCCTGAACGCTGGCGATACGCACTATGTCGCGAGCCCCGGCACACCGGCCCTACGAAAGGCCATCGCCTCCAAGCTCCAGCGCGAGAACGGCATCACGGTGGACCCGAACGGCGGCATCATCGTCACGCCGGGCGGCAAGGCGGCCCTCTTCGAGGCGTGCATGGCCTTCGTGGAGCCGGGCGTCGATGTGATGTTGCTGGAGCCCGCATGGGTGTCCTATCAGCCGGCGATCGAGCTGGCCGGTGGCCGCGTGATCCATGTTGGCCTCGATCCGGACCAGAACTTTGCCATTACGCCAGAGATCCTCGAGCAGCATGTCACGCCCGAGACACGGATCATCTTCCTGAACTCCCCGAGCAACCCAACCGGCCGGGTCGCCACGAAGGAAGAGCTGCAGACGCTCGCCGACTTCGCAATCCAGCACGACTTGCTGGTGTTCACGGACGAGATGTACGAGCGCATCCTGTACAACGGCGCCGAGCACATCAGCATCGCGACGCTCCCGGGCATGGCTGAGCGCACGCTGACCTTCAACGCGTTGTCGAAGGCCTACGCGATGACCGGCTGGCGGCTGGGCTACGTGGCGGGGCCAAACCATTTCATCAAGAAGATCGCGACCGTCCATAGCCACTCGGTCACCTGCGCGACCTCGTTCGCGCAGGCCGGAGGCGTCGCGGCCTACGAGGGCCCCCAGGAGATCATCCACGAAATGGTCTCGGCCTGGGACCGGCGCCGCAAGCTCATCACCGACGGTCTCAGTGCGGTGAAGGGCATGCGTGTCCCGACGATCGAGGGCGCGTTCTACGGCTTTGTCGATGGCCGTGAGACAGGCATGGATACCGCGGAGCTGGCGACGAAGATCCTCGATGAAGCGAACGTCGCGGTGGTTCCCGGCAACGCATTTGGCGAGGCGGGCAACGGACACTTCCGCCTGTCGTTCGCGACAAGTGACGAAGCCCTCGAAAAGGCCGTCACGCGGATCCAGAAGCTGTTCGGCACCCGCTAATCACCGTTCGGACCAAATTGGAAAACGGGGCAGCCATGGTGGCTGCCCCGTTTTCGTGCCCTCGATCAAAACACCGCATCCTCGATCTCTTCCGGAACGACATCCGGGAAAGGTGTAGCTCCGTCGATCTGGATGCCGTCCGTCGCCCCGAGCGACTCCCCCGTGAGACGCGGTATGGTGCGCACCTCGGTTTCGTGGAAGACGGAGCCGTCGGAGGACGTAGAGAGGTTGTACATATACACCTCCAGCCCGTTGCGGCTCTCGAGGACGACGACCCCGGCGTCCGCCGACGTGTCGGTATAGACATCCGGGAAGTCGTTCTTGTTGCGGGCGTCCATCGCGGCGATCCAGTCGCTCATCCCGAACTCATACGAGGACATGATGCTGATGACCACGACCACTTCCGGATACTGCGTCGACATCAGCGTCACGCTGTCGGTGCGGGTCACGGAGTTCGATTTCACCGCAGAGTGATCGCCTGTCTGCTGGATGGTCCACCGGGCATCCCAGCGAACTTCGGTGCCAAACTGCGGGCTGATGTAATAGCCATCCTCCACGACCCCAAGGTCCTCGTACATCGAGACATCGATTCCTGGCCGCTCGGTGGGGATGTCCGGCGTGGCTTCATCTTCGGTGACCGGTGTACTTTCGATGCCCGGCACGATCTCCGATACCGACACGCTTGTTGACGCCGTCGGTGTTGGTGCTGGTCCGGTCGCCATGGTCGGAACCGGCCCGGTCGGCAGGGTTGGCGGCGGCGGAACCGTCGGTGTTGGTGTCGGCGCGATCGTCGGGGCAACTGTCGGCGTAGGTGTGGCCGTCGGTGAAAGAGTGGCGGTTGGCGTGGGTGTCGACACAGGCGTCGCGACCTGCGCCGGGATTGGGGTAGCGACTCCTGCGGAATCCCTGGTCGCGATCGGCGTGGCTGCGACGGCCGGCGTCGCGCCAGGCTCCTGAGTGGGAGCTACTGTAGGCTGCGCTGTCGGGACTGGAGTTGCCGGGGCGACCGTCGGCTCTGGCGCGATGGCGGTCAGTAGCGGCGGCGCCAGTTCGGCATCACGAACGGCGTCACCAGGTCCGGCCGCGCGAACAATGACCGATTGGAGCGTGCGGGGAATGACCGCGAGGAACGACGATCGTCCCCCGATCCTGATGTTCGACTGGGCACTGGCCATACCCGTGTTGAAGGTCGAGGCAGGAGACAGGTAGATATAGACCTCGACGATGCCCGGGTTCAGGTTGGTGTAGACGACCGAGAACATGCCATACGGCACTCCGTCGATTTCGAGTGTCTGGAGCGCGTATCGGGGACTACGTTCGAGCGTGGTCAACGGCTCGAGCGATTCGGCGAGATCCCCGAGCACGGTCGAAATCGGGTCGGATCCGGCGTTGGCAGCGGGCATGAACCCGATGATCACGTTGTCGTTAGTTCCACTGAGAATGACGACCTCACGATCCGCCGCCGCCTGGGACAACGCGGTCTCCTGCCGCCAAGGCTGTGAGACATCAATCTCTGATGACGTAAGGCTAACAGGGATGACCGTCCTCCCCTCCTGTGCGGACAGACCGAAGCTGTGGAGAACCAGGAGAAACACGAAGCTCCACAGAACGAATCGGGACTGCCGTACACGCGAAACCGTCATCAAACCATCTCTCCTCTTCACCGGGTCGCGCCCCGTGCACGCCAGCACCACCGCTCTCGAGTGAAGACGCCATCGTCTTAATAGCCCAAGCTGTTTTTTATGTTGACCATTTCCTTATATGGCATACTAGCATCACCAGTTGCCCGCATCAAGATTATGTCGCCATCGCGCTCTTTCCTCGTTTGATCTCGCCCGCATGCGCGCAACTGGACAAGACCCGCTACAATCCGACCTACTGCACATCCGAGCCGGCGCATCGAGAAAACGAGACGCCGGTGCCATCGACACGGAGCCAGAATGAGCATCGACGCGCGACTCGCCGAACTCGGTATCGAACTGCCGGAGCCGATCAAGCCGGCGGCGAACTACGTCCGGTATCAGATCACGGGCAATTTGCTGTACATCAGCGGGACAGGACCATCGGCAGAACACAAGAAAGGAAAGATCGGCGCTGATCTCACCGTTGAGGACGGGTACGCAGCCGCTCGATCCGTCGGGCTCCAGTTGCTCGCAACGGCAAAGGATGCGCTTGGATCGCTCGACCGGGTCACGAAGGTCGTCAAAGTCTTCGGGATGGTGAATGCCGATCCGTTATTCGGGAAACACCCCCTGGTGATCAACGGCTGCTCCGATGTGCTCGTCGAGATGCTCGGCGAAGCCGGCCGGCACACCCGGTCCGCCATCGGGATGGGCTCGCTGCCGAACGGAATCTCGGTAGAAATAGAAGCTACGTTCGAATTCGAGTAATATCCCTCGACAGGAACCCCGACCGGCCAGATGAGCCGCTTCGTGTGGCGGCATCTATCTTGCCCGTTCGCGAGAATCGTGTTCGGAATGGAAACGGTGAAACGCGAGACGTTTCGCCCCATTAACGTATTGAGTTTGAGGAATCCATGGCAGAGAAGAAGCAAGTTCCATTTACAAGAGAAGGCTACGAGCGCGTCAGTAAGGAGCTCCGGGAGCTGATCGAGGTCAAACGCCCCGAGATCATCAATGCGGTTGCGGAAGCTCGTTCTCACGGAGATCTTCGCGAGAACGCCGCCTACGACGTCGCTCGCCAGGACCAGGCGATGATCGAGAAGCGCATCTCCGACCTGGAAGAGCAGCTCCGCAATGCCGTCATCATCGACGACGAGCCGAACGGGGCGAAGAAGGACATCGTTGCGCTCGGTCGCTCCGTGACGGTGGACTTCGACGGTGACGAAGAGGTCTACAAGATCGTCGGGCCGGCTGAAGCCATGCCGACGAAGGGGCTCATCTCCGAGGAATCGCCCATGGGCAAGCAGCTCAAGGGCCGGCGCGTCGGTGAGAAGGTCACGGTGGAGACACCGGGCGGCACCGCGAGGATCCTGATCAAGGCCATTGAATAGCATCGGATATCGGGACCTCGTCCGGAACACCATCCGGTGGATCGCGAAATGGCGACATCCACTCTGGTGGCTCCCGGATGTCCCGAGCGAACAGGACGAAGCCTACCGGCGGATCTGGGCCAACCTCCGCCAGGTCAACCACGTAGTCGACGGCCGGCATGATACTCAGGACTGGTACCGCCGGACCGGAGACTTCGTCTACGTGTGCGCCAGGATCCCGGAAGAGGTCCTGGCGCCTCACTATCAGGAACTGATGGAGGCGCTTGGCGAATTCCCGTTCGTCCGCCCGATCCCGGCCGCCCTGCTCAACGTCACGGTCCAGGAGCTCGGCTACCTGACCGACCGCCCGGAAGGGCGGGACGAGATCACCGCCGAGTGGCTTGACGAGTTCGTCCAGCAGGCATCCTCACCGGTCCAGAGCTTTCCGCCGTTCGACGTACGCCTCGGAGGCGCAAATTCCTACGTGGACGCAGCGTTCATCGACGTCCACGACAACGGCTGGCTCTCCCGTATCCACACCCGGTTACTCGACTTCGTGTCGCAGCCACCCCGGATGCGCTACGCCTACCTGCCGGAGCTCATCATCGCCCAGTACATCGAGCGCGCCCCGGCCGACAACCTCGTCCGGGTCCTGACGCCATTCCGGGATATGACCTTTGGTGAGTTCCGCGTCACGCATATCGACGTCATGCGGGTCAGGACAGACGCGTCGTTCGCAACACCGGAGGTGGTACACCGCTTCGAGCTCGGCCATGAACCGGGGATCATCGACCGCGTCACGACCGCCGATCCGGACGCGTCCAGGCGTATCTCCTGATCGCCGGACACAGGAAGCGCCTGCCCGATACGGGCAGGCGCTTCGTCTTCACACCTAGGCGACGTGCAATGTGCCGGTCATGCCGGCAAGCCGATGGCCGGGAACGTCACAGCCGAAGGCGTAGTCGCCTGCGGGCAGGTTGACTGTCATCTCGAACGTTTCACCGCCCTTGATCTTCTCGGACCGGAGGTTGACGCCGGAGATCGAGATGTCATGTGTCGCGAACCCGTCATTGACCAACCGGATCGTGACGTCGGTATCCGCCGGGATCGTCAGCGTCGACGGGCTGTAGAACACATCACCCATCGTGATCTCCACGACCTCGGGCGCCGCCGTCATCATGGCCACACCCTCGCACCGGAGGACTTGCCCCATCGGCATGCCAGGCCCGGTCGCCCCGGTCACGACCAGGAGGTTGCCATCCTGGTCGAAGGTGATGCCGTTCGGCAGCATCAGCCCGTCCACCACGATTTCCTGCGTGCCGTCTTCAAGGACACGCACGACGTTGCCCGGCGCGGGCATGTCGCCAGACAGGAGGTCGGTCGAAAACTGTGTCACGTAGAGATGACCATCTGGACCAACTGCGACGCCCACGACCATGGTCAGGCCGGCCGCGACATCGCTCAACGTGCCATCGGCCGCGATGTTGACGACCTTCGCAGCTCCTGGCGGGAAGGGGCCGCCACTCAGCAATCCGGACAGCAAGGAGCCGTCCGCACCGGCGACGATGTCGGTCGGCACCGGGTCGAGCTCGTTCGCGCCGCCGCGGGACGGGTTACCGCCCGGAGGCGCCTGGTCGGCAGGAATCTCGAGGCCGGGATGCACCGCAACGACTTCGGGATCACCTCCGCCGCTCGGGACACGATACGTCGTGTTACCACCGGCATCGTTCACGTAATATGCGCCGTCCGATCCAAGCGCGATGCCATACACATTCGAGTCGATCGCATTCGGGTCAGGGTTGAGCTCGCGCTCCGCGGCACCGATATCGGCGAGCAGCGTCACCTCACCTGTCGCAGGGTCGATCGCAACGACGGAGTTCTCGTTTGGCAACGGCTCGGTGAACGCAGTTGCCGGCCCGGCTCCACCGATCGCCAGCACCACCGTATCGCCATCCACCAACAGGTCGGCCGGGCCGGTGGACTCCTGGCCACCCATCATGTAGGACGGGAAGCCGGTCGCGATGACGGATTGCTCGCCGTCAGGGCTAACCATCGTCACCTGACCGGTATTGCCACGCGTCATGTCTCCCGCCGGGCCCATTTCCTCGCCAGCAACCGGGGTCGCCGACGTCGCCGGCGGGGCAACAACCTCATCTCCGCCGCTCCCTGACTCCGAGATGTACAGCGTGCCGTCATCAGCGACCGCGACGTATCTTGGATTGATCAGACCATCGGCGGCAACGGAGCACCCTTCGGGTAACGGCGGCATACCGCCCGGGCCTCCGGCCGGGGTAGCATCCTGAAACGCAACGACGGGACCCGCGCTCAGCAAACCTGCGACCATGCCAGCGGACATGGCCAAACGTTTGAGGTTCATACCCACTCCTGAGAGGTACGTTAATCATTCAGGACCCGCCGCTATTCTAGGGATGTCGCACCAACATAACAATCACCCCGGACAAGAGATACCATGTAAAACATGCGAGGGCGATCGACCCGGCAGGAGAGATGGAACGCCTCTGACGAGCACGGCCCACAGACACAATTCGCCGAAGCCACCAAACACGCGGCCCGATTGCCATCCGGACGTGATGGAGTGGATCACGGACCGCCTGGAGAGTGCCGGCATTCGCCAGGTTGGACCGCCGGGTGAGCCCAGAGTCCGGCCGTGGACCACCGTCATCAGGATCCCCACTGATCACGGTGACGTGTGGTTCAAGGTGGCTTCTCAAGCCACAGCCCACGAGATCGCAATCTACCCTCTTCTTGCCCACTACAGCGCAAGCCTTGTCCTGCAACCCATCGCCGTCGATGCCGGTCGGTCGTGGATCCTCCTGCCCGACGGCGGCAACGCCCTGCGAGATGTCGCGAAGGGCGACGATCTGGTCGATCACTGGATCGGGATCGTCGCCGGCTACGCGCAGCTGCAGCGCTCGCTGATGAGCGAACCTGCAAGGTTGCTCGACCTCGGCGTGCCCGACATGCGTCCAGAGGTCATGCTCCATCGTTTCGACGAGGGGGTGGAGGTCGCGCACAGGATCATCGAACAGCACGGAACAACAGAAGACCGGGAGACGCTGCGCAACATCGAGGCGGCGCGCTCCCGGTACTCCGAATGGTGCGATGAACTCGTCGGCAGCCCTGTTTCCGCCTCGCTCGATCACAGCGACCTACACGGCGGGAATGTCCTGATGCGCAACGGTTCTCCACGGCTCTCCGATTGGGGCGACAGCGTCGTCGCCGCTCCGTTCAGTAGCCTGCTGGTGTTGCTCCGTTCCCTCCAGGATTCCCTTGATTGTTCGCCCGACGACCCAAGGCTGCTACGCGTCCGGGACGCCTACCTCGGCGTCTTCTCTGATGTTGACAGCCACGATCGCCTGGTCCATACGATGGAGATTTCCTGCAGGGTCTCCAAAGTTATCCGGGCACTGACATGGGCTCGCGTCCTTTCGCTCGACCCAGACGCGAATCCGGACTGGGCGACCTACCCGTTCATCTGGATGTCCTCGGTGCTGGAGCCTCATTACCTCGATTGATGCAGCGTTTCGCTGAGGATTCACATCCGCGGCGGGATCTCCTGCACTGACCATGTGTTTCCATCCGGATCACTGAAGGAGACGAACCGACCCCACGGGTGTTCCTCGACGGCGCTGACGTCCACGCCGCGCTCGGAGAGGTGGCGCTGCGCCTCGTGGATATCCCGAACGACGATCTGGACGCCCTCGACCGATCCCGGCGTCGCGTTCGTTAGGCCCTTCCCAATCGCGATGGAGCACGCTGACCCAGGCGGCGTCAACTGCACGAACCGGATTTCGTCGCTCACGACGTGATCATGATCGGCGTTGAACCCGACCTGATCCACATAGAACGCCTTGGCACGGTCTACATCCGTCACGGGGATCGCAATCAACTCGATCTTCCAGTCCATATGCAACTCCTCATAGCTCACGACTGCCGAAGTGTTCGGAAGAACATCCGGATGTCTTCCACCAGCAGATCAGGGGCCTCCAATGCGGCGAAGTGCCCGCCACGGTCGAATTCGGACCAATGCACGATGTTGTATGACTGTTCCGCGTACCGACGGATCGCGATATCCCGCGCAAAGACAGCCACACCGGTCGGAACCTCGGAAGGTGGATCCCACTTCCCGGAATGCATGTTCTCGTAATAGGTCCGCGCGGCCGACGCCGACGTGTTGGTGAGCCAGTAGATCATGACGTCCGTCAGCAACACATCACGGTCGATCGGGATCACATCACTCCCCTCTTCCGGCAACGTCCATTCCTTGAAGAGGTCGACAATCCACGCGAGCTGACCGACCGGCGAATCCGAGAGAGCGGCGGCGATTGTCTGCGGCCGGGTCGCCTGGATCTGGAAGTACCCACTACCTTCGGTATTGAAGTGGTTGAGACGTTCGATCCGCTCCCGCTCGCTATCGGTGAGGCTCGTGAGCTCCTCCTCCGGGAGCTCGCCCCACGGAATGAATCCGTAGGTAGCTGCATTCACGTGGACCCCGAGCACGTGTTCGGCGTCCTGCCGGCCTAGCGCGCACCCAACGAACTGTCCCATGTCGCCACCCTGCACGGCATAGCGGTCATACCCCAGGCGGCGCATGACCTCGGCGATTGCATCAGCCATCCGATCGGTGTCCCAGCCCGCCTCATGGGTCGGACCAGAGAATCCGGTTCCCGGCAACGACGGGATCACGAGGTGGAAAGCGTCCTCCGCCCGGCCGCCGTGCGATTCAGGATCGGTCAGCGGCGCGATAAGCTCGAGGAACTCCAATACCGACCCCGGAAATCCGTGCAGCAGGAGCAGCGGCATTGCCTCCTGATGCGCTAACCGCACGTGCAGGAAATGAACATCCTGCCTGTCGACGGTGGTTACGAACTGCGGATACTGGTTGAACCGTTCTTCCCAGGCCCGCCAGTCATAGTTGTCCTTCCAGTAGGTCACCATCTCCTGCAAATACCCGGTCGGTGTGCCGTATGTCCAGCCTGCACCAACGATATCTGGCGCGAATCGGGTTCGCTCGAGCCTCGAACGGAGGTCTTCCAGTGCAGCATCGGGTATCTCGATTGAAAACGGACGAATATCTACAGAGCGATCAGTCAGCATCGAGGGAATCCTTTCTCCTTCAGGGCTCGACATCGAAGTACCTCTCCAATGTACGTTTGTATTAGGTCTCTTTCGTTCCTATTACCGGGTACAATGCATCCATGGCTAAAACATCTTCGCGCCTCCTGAGATTGCTTTCGCTGCTGCAGATGCCCCGGGAGTGGACCGGGGCGGAGATTGCCGATCGCCTTGAGGTAAGCGGACGGACGGTTCGCAAGGACATAGAGCGGCTGCGCGACCTCGGCTACCCGGTCGAGGCGACGCGTGGCCGGGTCGGCGGATACCGTATGGGCGCCGGAGCAACCATGCCGCCTCTCCTCCTTGATGATGAGGAAGCCGTTGCAACCGCCGTCGGGTTGATGACGACGTCAGCCCGGGGCATCGCCGGCATCGAGGAGGCGTCGCTTCGGGCCCTCGTCAAGCTGGAGCAGGTCCTGCCATCGAGGCTTCGGCGACGCGTCGAATCCATACGAGGATTCGCGTCAACCGTCCAACGCGACCGGCAAGAATCTCAGGTCGATGCCGGCATATTGCAGACGCTTGCATCTGCCAGCCGCGACCGTGAGATGCAACGCATCACGTATGAGAAGCATGACGGCACGTCGACGCGACGTGTCGTCGAGCCGCACAAGGTCGTAAGCTGGGGTCGGCGCTGGTACCTGGTTGCCTGGGACGAGACCCGGGAGGACTGGCGTACGTATCGTGTCGACCGCATTGCCAAGTCGGAACCAACCGGACGCCGGTTCAGCGAGCGGCCACTCCCGGACACTGACATCACAGCCTATATCGAGCGAAATGTATCCAAAGCGGGCTGGAAATATACCGCGAGGCTCACGATTTTCGCCCCTGCGGACAAGGTCCTTGAGCAAATCAATCCGGCGGTCGGAACAGTCACCGCCATCGACGATTCGACCTGCGTCCTCCACTCCGGCGCCGACGACCTTTGGACGGCAGCGGTCTACATCGGCGTGCTTGGATATGACTTCCGCGTCGACGAGCCGCCCGAGCTGATCGACTACATCAGGGTGCTTTCGAAGCGCTACGAACGGGCGATCGCCAACTCGAGCGAGCGCGAATAGAAAAGGGGCAGGCCGCCAGCTTGGCGGCCTGCCCCTCATTCGTCATGGATGACTGCCTATCGGGCTAACGCGACGGGCTGCCCGTACGGATGCTCGGCACGCGCCTTCCTCAGCGCGGTGCCCCACCACGAGAGCTGGTTCAGCAGCGTCTCCGCCGCGATACCCACCGCCTCTGCCTCGATGGGTTGTCCATCCTCATTGAACTTCATGGAAGCCATGGGGAACGCGACGACATCGCGGATGGTCACCGCATGAAGCTCGGCGAATACGATGCGCAGTGCCTCGACGGCCCGCAGGCCGCCCGACATCCCGCCGTACGAGATCAGGCCGACCGGCTTTGCCTGCCACTGCCGCTTCAGGCTATCGATGGCGATCTTGAGCGGTCCCGGGAAGCTGTGGTTATACTCCGGGGTGATCACAACCGCAGCGTCCGCGGCCTCGATCCGCGAGGCCAGTTCCTGATGGTCGGCGTTGGAGGACATGTCCGCCGGGATGTCGAAATCGGCCAGATCAATCAGGTCGATCTCGAATTCCGGCCGCTCACCGGCCACCCGCGCGAACCAGGTGCCGACTGTGGGACCGAACCGCCCCTCGCGTACGCTACCGATGATGATTGCAAGACGAAGCTGATCCTGATGCATGTCAATGAGGTCCCTTTGCTAGATGCGACCTGGCAGCGCCGCGTGACACGAATTCACCCGGCGCGGAACGTTGAACTTACAGCGCCGCGAGGACCGCGTCACCAAAGGCCGTCGTGGACGCATCGCCACCCAGATCCTTCGTCCGCGTTCCTCCCTGGATGACGGCGTCGACGGCCCGCTCGATCTTCGTCGCATCTTCGTCGCGCCCCAGTGACAGCCGAAGCATCATTGCCGCCGAGAGGATCATGCCGGCCGGGTTGGCGATCCCCTGCCCTGCAATGTCGGGTGCGCTGCCGTGGATCGGCTCGTAAAGACCGGCTCGGCGTCCATCCTTGTCCGGCGCGCCCAGCGATGCTGAGGGCAAGATGCCGATGGAACCACCGAGGACGGATGCCTCGTCCGTCAGGATGTCACCGAACATGTTCTCGGTGACGATCACGTCATAGGCGTTCGGCTGCTGGATCAGCTTCATCGTCATCGCGTCGACCAGCATGTGCTCCAGCTTCACGTCCGGATACTTCTCAGCCGCCTCGGTCACGATCGACCGCCACATGCGGGACGACTCCAGCACGTTCGCCTTGTCAACGCTGGTGACATGCCCCTTGCGGCCCTGCGCAAGCTGGAAGGCCAGCTCGACGACGCGCCGGACCTCGTGCTCGCGGTAGATGAGCGTATCGACGGCAACCCGGCCACGGCGCTCGTGCCATTGCTTCTGGGGACGCCCGAAATAGAGACCACCGGTGAGCTCGCGCACGACGAGGAGGTCGGTTCCCTTGACGCGATCTTCCTTGAGCGGAGAAGCATCCAGCAGGGCGTCGTTGGCCGAGACAGGGCGGAGGTTGGCGTAGAGCCCGAGCGCCTTGCGGATGCCGAGCAGACCTTGCTCAGGCCGCACCTTCGCGTTCGGGTTGTCCCACTTCGGGCCACCGACGGCACCGAGCAACACGGCATCGGCCGCCCGCGCGGCCTCGATATCCTCCTGACGCAAGGCAGTGCCGTACTCGTCGATGGCGCAACCGCCGAGCAGGCGATCGTCGAAATCGAAGGTATAGCCGCCCTGATCCGCGACGGCCTCCAGCACGCGACGCGCCTCACGCATCACGTCCGGCCCGACGCCGTCTCCGGCGAACACGACGATGGAATACTTCTCCGGCATGATCCCCCCTTTGGGCTGAATTCGATGCGTGCAAGGAAAACCCGGCCACGAGGGCCGGGTAGACACGACTATTGCGCGGCGAACGGCTCCGGAGCATCGACCTGCGGCAGGTATGGCTTCCGCGACTGCTCGTAGGCAGCGATATCGTCTTCGTGCGTCATCGTCAGGCCAATGTCGTCGAGGCCGTTCACCAGCCGATGCTGCGTGAAATCATCGAGCGGGAACGTCGTCGACATGCCGAGTCGGGGCACGGATACCGTCTTTGTCTCGACGTCGACCACGACCTCGAGGAACGGATGCTCCTGGGCCGCTTCCAACAGCTCGGCGCCGAACTTCTCGTCGACCTCGACCGGCACGAGCCCGGATTTGGTCGCGTTGTTCTTGAAGATGTCACCGAACTTGGGCGAGATGACTGCCTGGAAGCCGTAGTCCATCAGCGCCCACACGGCATGCTCGCGAGATGACCCAGTGCCGAAGTTCGGACCGGCAATGAGGACCTTCGTGCCCTCGAACTCCGGCCGGTTCAAGACGAATGTCGGGTCCTGCTCGCGCCATGCGGAGAAGAGGCCCTCACCGAATCCGGTGCGCTCGACGCGCTTCAGCCAGACGGCCGGGATGATCTGGTCGGTATCGACATCGCTGCGATCGAGCGGCGCGATGCGTCCCTGGATTTTCTTGACTGGTTCCATGGTTTCGCTCCTGCGACGAGGTAGCCCGTGCCGCCGAAGAGAAGTTCCGGCGACAGGAGCCGCACACAAGGTGCGGCGGTACGGGACGCTAGTTCAGGTCAGCCGGCGTCGCGAAGTGACCGAGAACGGCCGTCGCGGCGGCAACCTGCGGCGAGACGAGGTGCGTGCGGCCGCCCTTGCCCTGCCGGCCCTCGAAGTTGCGGTTACTGGTCGAAGCGCAGCGCTCGCCCGGCGCAAGCTGGTCCGGGTTCATGCCGAGGCACATCGAGCACCCGGCGGCGCGCCACTCGAAGCCAGCCTCCTTGAAGATCTTGTCCAGACCCTCCGCCTCGGCCTGAGCCTTCACGCGCATGGAGCCTGGGACGACCATCGCGCGGAGGCCATTCGCCACCCGGCGGCCCTCCAGGATCTGGGCAGCGGAACGCAGGTCCTCGATTCGGGCGTTAGTGCAGGACCCGAGGAAGATGGTGTCGACACGAATGTCGCGCATCGGCGTCCCCGGCTCCAGCGCCATGTACTTCAACGCGCGCTCGGCCGCGTCACGCAGGCCCGGCTCGTCGAACTGCGACGGATCGGGCACGACATCGTCGATCGACGTCACCTGGCCCGGGTTCGTTCCCCACGAGACGTGCGGCCGGATCGCGTTGCCATCGAGGAAGACCTCCCGATCGAACGTCGCGCCTTCGTCGGTAGAGAGCGTGCGCCAGTCTTCGACGGCCCGCTCCCAGTCCTCGCCCTTCGGCGCGTACTCGCGACCCTTGATGTACTCGAAGGTCGTCTCGTCCGGGGCGATCATGCCGGCCTTGGCGCCGCCTTCGATCGACATGTTGCAGATCGTCATCCGGCCTTCCATCGAAAGGTTCCGGATGACCTCGCCCCGGTACTCGACGATCGATCCGGCCCCGCCGCCTGTGCCGATCTTTCCGATAATGGCGAGAATGACGTCCTTGGCCGTCACGCCTTCCTGCAGGGTGCCGTCGATGGTGATGGCCATCGTCTTCGGCTTGTTCTGCGGCAGCGTTTGCGTCGCGAGCACGTGCTCGACCTCGCTGGTACCGATACCGAACGCCAGCGCCCCGAATGCGCCGTGCGTGGATGTATGGCTGTCACCGCAAACGATGGTCATCCCGGGCTGGGTCAGTCCCTGCTCGGGGCCGATGATGTGAACGATGCCCTGTCCCGGCGAGCCCATCGGGTGGAGCTTGATACCGAATTCCTTCGCGTTCTGGCTGAGCTTGCTGAGCTGCTTCGCGGAGATCGGATCGGCGACCGGCAAATCGATACCGATCGTTGGAACGTTATGGTCGGCCGTCGCGATCGTGAGATCAGGCCGGCGCACCCGGCGTCCCTGCATGCGCAGGCCATCGAATGCCTGCGGCGACGTCACCTCGTGGACGAGGTGCAAATCGATATAGAGCAGGTCGGGCTCGCCCTCCGCGCGCCGGACGACGTGCCGGTCCCAAACTTTCTCCGCCAATGTCCTCGGTGCTGACACCTGAAATTCCTCCAACTGCGATTGATCTGTGACGATGAGGTAACTATTCGGCCGACCGTCGGCCGGCAAACACGGCAAGCTCGAAACTCTTGAACGCGCAATCCACGTCGGCGAAGCCAAGCGCCCGGAGCCAGCCGAGCTGGTCCCCAACGGGAGCCAGGATGTTCGCCGGGCCGTCCGCCCGCATCCGATACGACGCCAGGACGTCCTCGAAGCCTTCGGTTTCGCCAGCGGCACCATGAAGGCATTCGACCATCAGCCGGTCATGCGCGTCGTTGTACATGGGTGAGAGCGATGCGACATGCTCGATATTGACGAACATGCCACCTGGCCGGAGCCATCCGAGGATGCGGCCGTACAGCGCGCGCTTCATCTCGTCCGGGATGTGGTGGATCGCGAAGCGGGAGACGACGAGGTCGTATGGCCCGTTCGCTTCGACGGCACCATGCCAACCGGTCTCCCGGAAGTCGCCGACGACGTAGTCCACGCGGAATGCCGGCGGCTCGGCCGCGAAGCGCTCCCGAGCCATGATGAACATCGGCTCGGAGAACTCGGTGAGCGTCGCCCGCTCGACCGGCTGCCGCTTCGCCACCTCGACCGTCGCGATACCGTTCCCGGCACCGAGATCGAGGATATTCCGCGCCTCGATGCCGGCGGCATCGATCAACCGGTGCATGATCTCGAAGTGAACGTCGACGAACGGGATGGTCTTGCTGGAGACCTGATAGTTCGCGGCGACGCTGGCGTCCTGCCAGACAATGTCGCCGCGATCGTCGATTGTCGCCGTCATGCCCTACTCCCAGCGTGACGTCGACGAGCCCATCAGCACCACCTCGGGGTTCTGCTGGAGGACATGGCTCAGGGCAGCGATATACGCCTTCGCGCTCGCCTCGACGATGTCCGTGGCGAGACCGTGGCCGCTGTATGACTGGCCGTTGTGCTTGATCCGCACGTGGACCTGGCCTTGCGCATCCTCGCCCGGCGTCACCGCCTCGACATGGAAGTAAGTCAGCTCGTTCGGGATACCAACGGCCGCATCGACCGCCTTCATCACGGCATCCACCGGCCCGTTGCCGTCGGCGGTGCCTTCGACCTCGCGGTCGTCCAGCGTCAAGGCGACCATGGCCTTGGCCTGACCACCCTTGCCCGACATGACAGACCAGTCGACAAGGCGGAACGTTGATGACGAAGCAAGCACCTGGTCGGCGACGAGGGCCTCGATATCGGCGCCGGTGATCTTCTTCTTGCGATCGGCCAGCTCCAGGAAGCGCTCGTACGCCTTCTGCATCCCGTCATCGTCCAGCTTGATGCCCAGATCCTTCAGGGCCGAGCGGAACCCGGCGCGCCCGGAGTGCTTGCCCAGCACCAGGCTGGTGCCTTCCCACCCGACGTCCGACGGATCCATGATCTCGTACGTGGTCCGCTCCTTGAGCATGCCGTCCTGATGGATTCCGGCCTCATGGGCGAACGCGTTCTTGCCAACGATCGCCTTGTTCACCTGGACCTCGATGCCGGTCAGCGAGCTGACAAGGCGGCTGGTCGGGACCAGGCGCGGGGTGTTGACGTTCGTCTTGACGCCGCCGAACTCATCGGTCCGCGTCTCGAGCGCCATCACGACCTCCTCAAGGGAGGTGTTTCCGGCGCGCTCGCCGATGCCGTTGATGGTTACCTCGACCTGCCGCGCGCCAGCCTTCACCGCGATCAACGTGTTAGCGGTGGCCATGCCGAGGTCATCGTGGCAGTGAACGGAGAGGATGACGTTGTCCGGTTTCACGATGTTCTCATCGAGGTACCGAATCAGGTCGTAGTACTCGAATGGCGTCGTGTAGCCAACAGTGTCGGGAATGTTCAGGGTCGTCGCGCCCGCCTCGACGGCGGCATTGAAGACCTCGACCATGAACTCGCGGTCGGAGCGCGTCGCGTCCTCACAGGAGAACTCGACGTCGTCGACGAAGCTCCGGGCGAAGGAGACGGAGTCCTTCACCTTCTCCAGCACCTGCTCCCGCGTCATGCGGAGCTTGTACTTCAGGTGGATATCCGACGTGGCGATGAAAGTATGGATGCGCTTGCGGTCGCACGGCTCGACGGCCTGCGCCGCCCGCTCGATATCGCCACGGTTCGCTCGCGCAAGACCGGCGACCGTCACGCCGGTCCCGTTCGCGCGTCGGGCGATCTCCCGGACGGCCTCGAAGTCGCCTGGCGAGGCCGCCGGAAAGCCGGCTTCGATCACATCAACACGAAGAGCGATCAACGAATCCGCCACATCGAGCTTTTCTTCGGCCGTAAGCGTCGCTCCCGGCGATTGCTCGCCGTCCCGAAGCGTCGTGTCGAACACGATCACGCGTGGGGTCGTGGCGCTTACGTTAATGTCTCCGTCGCTCATGCGATCTCACCTTTCTTCAGGTGGGTTCACGACACGAACTCGTGAACCCACCCGTGGTTATCCGTGCCTACGCCTTCTTCGCGGCCATGGCGGCGTCACGCGCGGCCTTGCCAGACTTCAGGAAGGGCATCATGCCGCGCAGCTGCGCGCCGACGCGCTCGACCTCGTGGTCGTTCTCGGTCTCGCGCATCTTGAGGAAGGTCTCGCGGCCCGACTCGTTCTCGTTGATCCAGTTTTTCGCGAAGGTGCCGTCCTGGACATCCTTGAGGACACCCTTCATCGCCTTCTTCGTCTCTTCGGTGATCACCTTCGGGCCGGTGATGTAGTCACCGTACTCGGCCGTGTCGGAAACGACCTCACGCATGTGCGCGAAACCACCCTCGTAGATGAGGTCGACGATCAGCTTCATCTCGTGGACGCACTCGAAGTATGCGCTCTCCGGCTGGTATCCAGCCTCGACCAGCGTCTCGAAGCCAGCCTTCATCAGCGCCGACACGCCACCGCAGAGCACGGCCTGCTCGCCGAAGAGGTCGGTCTCGGTTTCTTCCTTGAATGTGGTCTCGAGCACGCCGGCCATCAGGCAGCCGATGCCACGTGCGTAGGCCAGGGCCTGCTCCTTGGCGTTGCCGCTGGCGTCCTGATGCACCGCGACAAGGCCCGGAACACCGACGCCCTCCTGGAAGAGCTCGCGCACGCGCTGGCCCGGGGCCTTCGGCGCGATCATCGTGACGTCAACGTCGTCCGGCGGAACGATCGCCTTGAAGTGGATCGCGAAGCCATGAGCGAACATGAGCGTCTTGCCCCCCGACAGGTGCGGGGCAATGCTCTCTTCGTAGATCGCCTTCTGCTTGTGGTCGGGCACGAGCACCATGATCACATCGGCCTGCTTAGCGGCCTCTTCGACGGAGGCGACCTTCAGCCCTTCGGCCTCGGCCTTCTCGCGGCTCTTGCTGCCCTCATGAAGACCGACGACGACGCTGATGCCCGAATCGCGGAGATTCAGCGCATGTGCATGTCCTTGCGCGCCGTAGCCGATGATCGCCACGGTCTTGTCCTGCAGGGGAGCAAGCGTCGCGTCGTTCTCGTAGTAAATCTTCGCCGCCATGTACCTGATTCCTCCGTCGACGATCCGGCCGGACCGCCTTGCTGTTCATTACGGGTCCCGCCCGGGACCTCCACCGATGTCCATAGCTGTAGGGAAGCCCTCGTGGACCCCCGCTCAATAAACGGGAGCACACGAGGTGCTCCCCTACAGCATTCTCTCCTAATCCGCGGCCGCGAACGCGCCCTCGACGACGCGATCCGGGTGGCCGGCCTTGCGCTGGGCGACCCGTGCCAGCGCAACCTTGCCGCTTCGCACCATCTCACGAATTCCGTAGACGCGCATCATGGTCAGGAAGGACTCGATCTCTTCTTCCGTTCCCGACATCTCGATCATCAGGCTGTTCGGCGTCGCGTCCAGCACCCGTGCGTTATAGATGGAAGCTGTCTGGATCACTTCGGCCCGCACCGCGCCCTTGGCCGCGACCTTGACGAGCACCAGCTCGCGGATCATCGCCTCCTGCGGCGTCAGGTCGCTGACCTTCAGCACCTCCAGCAGCTTGTACAGCTGCTTCGTGGCCTGCTCGATATCTTCGCTGTTCCCGCGCAGTTGGATGGTCATGCGGGAGATACCGGGCTGCTCGGAATGTCCGACCGTGATCGAATCAATATTGAAAGAGCGACGCCGCATCAGCGACACCACGCGATTCAGGACTCCGGGATGATCCTCCACCAGGAGGACCAGGGTATGCGTCTGTTCCATCGTTACACGTCCTCCTCGGACGGCGACCACTGCGGATCGTCCATCATGTCGGAATTCGCCGCGCCCGGGGCAACCATCGGGTAGACGTTCGCCTCCGGCTCGACCACGAAGTCGATCAGCACCGGCCCCTTGATAGAGCGAGCCTTCTCGACCGCCTCGCGGATCTCGCTGTCCTTCGTCACGCGGATGCCGGTCGCGCCGTACGCCTCGGCAAGCTTCACGAAGTCCGGCGCGCTGATCTCCACCTCGGAGTAGTTGCGCCCGTGGAAGAGGTCCTGCCACTGGCGAACCATACCGAGATAGCCGTTGTTGATGATCGCGATGTTGATGTCGAGCTTTTCCTGGACCGCCGTCGCCAGCTCGTTGCTGGACATCTGGAAGCCACCATCGCCGATGATCGACCAGACCTCCATATCGGGCTGCCCCATCTTCGCACCGATTGCGGACGGAAGACCGAAACCCATCGTTCCCAATCCGCCGGACGTGATCCAGCGCTTGCCGTGCCGAACGCCGAAATGCTGGGCGGCCCACATCTGGTGCTGTCCCACGTCGGTTGTCACGATAGCCTCGTGGTCGGTCACCTCGGCGATCGTTTTCACGATCGCGTACGGCTCGGGCCACGCCGGACGATCCTCCAGCGCCGCGCGGAGCACGCGGTTATGTTGCCCGTCGATCCAGTTGCACCAGGCGCTATGGTCACGCTCGATCACCTCGGGCGTCAGGACCTTCAGCACCTCAGAGACGTCGCCCACCACCGGGACGTCGGTCGGCACGTTCTTGCCGATCTCGGCGGGATCGATATCGACGTGGATGACCTTCGCGTTCGGGGCGAAGCCGTTGAGGTTACCCGTCGCGCGGTCGTCGAAGCGGGCGCCGAAGTTGATCAGGAGGTCACACTCGTCCAGCGCGCGGTTCGAGCGGCGGTGGCCATGCATGCCCATCATGCCGATCGAAAGCGGGTGCGCCTCGTCCATCGCGCCGAGACCGAGCAAGGTAAAGATCGTGGGAATCCCGGTCTTCTCGACGAACTCCGTGAAGGCAGCCTCCGCGCCGCTGAGGATGATGCCGTGGCCCGCCATGATCAGGGGGCGCTTCGCGGAATTGATCAACTCGGCGGCGAGCCGGACCTGCCGCATGTTGGGAACGGTCGTCGGCTGGTAGCTCTTGCGGCCGACCTTACCGGGCACCTTGTACTCCGTCTTCGAGACGAAGACGTTCTTCGGGATATCGATGAGGACCGGACCGGGACGGCCGGAACGCGCCAGGTAGAACGCTTCCTTGATCGTCGGCGCGAGGTCTTCCGCCCGGTGGACGATGTAGTTGTGCTTGGTGACCGGGAGGGTAATGCCGGTGATGTCGACTTCCTGGAAGCCGTCACGGCCGATCAGGCTCTCCATGACCTGTCCGGTGATCGCGACCAGTGGCACGGAGTCGAGGTTCGCCTCCGCCAGCGCAGTGACGAGGTTCGTCGCGCCCGGCCCCGACGTCGCGATGCAGACACCGACTTTCCCGGTTGCGCGGGCATAGCCGATCGCGGCCATGCCGGCCCATTGCTCGAAGCGGGTCAGGACGTGGTGGAGGTTGGCTTCCGGGAGCGCGTCGTAGAGGGGGATAACCGCGCCACCGGGATAACCGAAGACCGTGGTGACACCCTCGGCCTCGAGGCTCCGGCAGGTGATTTGCGCGCCGGAGAGGATCTCTGGAGAAGTACGCGCTTCCGCCTCTGCCGGTTGCTGTCCGGTGTCGTTCCGGGTTGGTGCGACAACCATGTGAATGCTCCCTTCGAGCGTTCCCCGGGAGGAACGCGACTCAACGAACCGATGTCATCCGTGCCACCTGGTCGGGCGGCTTGCAAGATCGGTCGTCATCGTTGTCGACCGGTCCAGCGATCTCCCGCCGAAGGGAGATTCTTCGGATGCAACCAGTACGCCGTTGTCCCGGAGCATCAAAAAAGCCTCCCTGTCGGGGGAGGCCAGCGTGCATGTCGTCTTCGGTGCGCCTTATGCGCCTTGCTGCCCTTCCCCACACAAATCGCCCCCGATAATCGGGAGCTCGATAAGTACGAGGCTAATAAGGGCGAAGGTCGGTTTCGGCGTCACGTCTAATTGTGCCTTTCTTCACGGAAATCCATTCCGCGTGTGCCTATGGTACGGGCGAGGGACGCGGCTGTCAACTTTTCTCGCGCGGAGACGATAGCAATATCATCATCTCCTAATACTCCTGGGCATCATGCATCGCCGCCCGGCTGATATCGCTCACGATAAGCTCACCCGCCACCACGTCCTGGACATTGGCCGTCAAGACCGCAATCACCATCGCCCCCCGGGCCAGCATGACGAAGCCGGCATCGTTCACCACCGTGTCGTAGCTGCCGGTCTTGCTCCCCCACCTGGTGTCTTTCGGCACGAACCGGCCGATCCGCCTCGCGTTTTGCTGCCGCTCGAGCAATGAGATCATCGCTTCGGTTGAGGACGCAGTTGCCACGGTTCCGTCCAGGATGGCGGAGACCAATTTCGCCAGGTCGTTCGGCGTGGCATGGTTCTCCCGCTCGCCATCGATCGCCGGCCGCCCCATCATCTTCCGCCCAAGAACGCTTCGTTCCAGGCCAATATCCCGCATCGCGCTGTTAACGGCGTCGAATCCGAGACGATCGATCAGGATATTGGTTGCCGGGTTATCGCTGATGCTCATCATGAGGTAGACGACGTCGCCCAGCGTCAACTCGATGCCGTCGTGAAGGTGCTGCAACACCCCCGATCCCGGCACCTTGTCTTCGGACTGCAAGACGTATGGATCGTCGAGCGACAGCTCTCCGCGGTCGATCGCCTGGAACAGGGCGACCATGATCGCGATCTTGATCGTGCTGGCTGACAGGAAGACATCGTCACCCCGATGATCGAACCGGCGACCATCCGGCGCGAGGACCGCCACGCCGATGTCCACGCCATCTCGTTCAGCATCCCCGATCACACCCTGGACCCTGCTCCAACCTTCGACCATGTTCGCCCTCCCCTGTATCCGAGAATCCGTGCGATTGCATTGGACGGTGGATCGGCTCACTCGTCAACACCTGAAGCGCGAACGCCCCCGGCATAGCCAGGGGCGTTTCTCGAAAGGCCTCCAGTTTGGCCGGGATATCCAGCTAGAAGACATCCTCGTCGAGCTTCAGGGGCAGATGCCCGTTCTGGTGCGGGCATACATGCGGCTCGCCGGGATCCATCGGGTAGCCGCACATCGGGCAGAGGGGCCGCCCCTTCGCGACGAGCTCAGCGGCCTCTTCACTCAATGTCCGTCCGATCTCACGGGAGATGCGGATCAACAGCGACGGCCGACTGTCGGCATCGTCCTTCTCGAAGTCATGCGCGCCGAGAACGATCTGCTCCCGCGTTTCGTCGAACGCGATCTCGATGCGATCGACCCGGAACTGATTGCGCGTGTTCTCGTCGACGATGGCCGTAGGGTCGCCGGCACTGAAGCCAGACGATGGCGGCAGGTGCTCGACAAGCTGCTCCAGCGCGAGCCCCAGCGCCTGCACCTGCTGCTTCTCCATCCATAAAACGTAGGTTTCGCCATCGATCACCGCTACCAGCCGGAATCGCCGGCTGCCTGGCTCGCCCAGGGCTTCGGCGCGGAGCAACTGGGCATCCCCGCCGGGAACATGAGGCATGAATTCATCGGCCATAGATCACTGTCGACTTTCCCCGGGGAAAACTGATCCGGGATCAATGGAGGAAAGACGGCACCGTTGCCGGCATTCACCTCCATTGTCCCAGATGTGTCTAGGAAGAGCGCCCGTCGCTGGCCGCCGCGACCGTCGCTTCTTCATCCTCAGCAGGTGCGTCGTCGACAGGCTCAGCGTCCACATACGGCGGGCGTGGCTCGCCCGACGGCGTGCGCGCCGGCGTCGACGTCGAGCCGCGCTTGCGGTAGTTGTCGTCCGTCCCCGGGACGTTCTTCAGGAGCTCGTCCATCTTGATGCCGGTGAGCGCCTCGAGCAGGGCGGGCACCTGGGCGACGAGCGACGTCATGTCGCCCGCGATCCGGTTCACGCCGGTCGTACCGCCCCCCTCGCCATCGCCACCGGTCGAAACCACGGTGATCTTGTCGACCCGGTTGAGCGGCTCGGCAATCGAGCGCACCATTTCGGGCATCTGGGAGATGAGCTGGTCGAGGATCGCAGCCTGGTTGTACTGCTGGAACGCCGCGGCCTTGGTCTGCATGGCGTGCGCCTCGGCCTGTCCCTTCGCCTCGATGACCTCAGCCTCGGCGCGACCCTGGAGCCGGACAATATCCGCCTGGGCCTCACCTTCGAGCCGTGTCTGCTCGGCCTGTGCCTGCGCCCGGAGAACCTGGCGCTGGCGATCGGCCTGGGCGAGCGTCTCGATGCGCTGCTTCTCAGCCTCCGCC
>Ga0182741_1000217_pt1 | contig 90078 bp, 79 predicted proteins | sample eDN5th37CBELigOP_FD_128874 | JGI IMG/M metagenome (GOLD analysis project Ga0182741, IMG submission 128874) | Enriched Organic Plus compost microbial communities from Emeryville, California, USA - eDNA 5th pass 37_C BE-Lig OP (version 2) (version 2) ...
ACATATTCGGGTAGTTCGGCCCGTCTCCGCCCTGTGGGGTTGTCCAGTTGATGTTCTGGGAGGGATCCTTGATGTCGCAGGTCTTGCAATGGACGCAGTTCTGGAAGTTGATCTGGAAGCGCGGGCCGCCCTCGCCCTCCAGCACCTCATAGACCCCGGCCGGGCAGTAGCGCGTCGCCGGCTCGGCATAAAGCGGCAGGCTCACCGAAATCGGGATCGAGGCGTCCTTCAGCTTCAGGTGGCAGGGCTGGCTTTCCTCGTGGTTGGTGAAGGAAAACGCCACGTTGGTCAGCCGGTCGAAGCTGAGCTTGCCGTCCGGCTTCGGATAGTCGATCGGCTGGAAATCGGCGGCCTTGCCGGTGGCCTCGGCATCGGTCTTGCCGTGCTTCCAGGTGCCCAGCGGGTTCCAGCCAGTCAGGTTCGCCACCCACATGTCGAAGCCGCCCAGCGCCAGGCTGGCCCAGAGCCCGAGCTTCGACCAGAGCGGCTTGACGTTGCGGACCGGCTTCAGGTCGCGGGCGATGGGGCCGGAACGCAGGTCGGCCTCGTATTCCACCAGCTCGTCGCCCGCGCGGCCGGCGGCGATGGCGGCGGCCGCCGCCTCGGCCGCGGCGATGCCCGAGAGCATGGCGTTATGGTTGCCCTTGATGCGCGGCACGTTCACCAGCCCGGCCGAGCAGCCCAAGAGCGCCGCCCCCGGCACGGTCAGCTTCGGGATCGATTGCCAGCCGCCCTCGGAGATGGCGCGGGCGCCATAGGCGACGCGCTTGCCGCCCTCCAGCAGCTCCGCGACCAGCGGGTGATGCTTGAAGCGCTGGAACTCCATGTAGGGATAGAGATACGGGTTGGCATAGTTCAGGTGCACGACGAAGCCGACCAGCACCTGGTTGCCCTCAAGGTGATAGATGAAGCTGCCGCCGCCGGCATTCTTGCCCAAGGGCCAGCCCATCGTATGCGTCACCGTGCCGGGGCGGGCCTTGGAGGGCTCGATCTCCCAGATCTCCTTCATGCCGAGGCCGAATTTCTGCGGCTCGTGGCCGGCCGAGAGGTCGTATCTGGCGATCAGTTCCTTGGCGAGGCTGCCGCGCACGCCTTCGCAGATCAGCACGTATTTGCCGCGCAGTTCCATGCCGGGCTCGTAGGCCGGGCCGGGGGTGCCGTCGGCGTTGAGGCCCATCTCGCCGGCGACGACGCCGACCACGCGCTCGCCCTCATAGACCAGTTGCGAGCAGGCCATGCCGGGGAAGATCTCGACCTCCAGCGCCTCGGCCTCAGCGGCCAGCCAGCGGCAGACATTGCCCATCGAGACGATGTATTTGCCGTGGTTCGACATCAGCGGCGGCATCGGCCAGTTCGGCACCCGGACCTGGCCATGCGGGCCGAGGATGTAGAAGTTGTCCTCCTTCACCTCGGTGCTGACCGGGGCGCCCTTGTCCTTCCAGTCCGGGATCAGCCGGTCGAGGCCCGAAGTGTCGAGCACCGCGCCCGAGAGGATATGCGCGCCGATCTCCGAGCCCTTCTCCAGCAGCACCACGGAAAGCGCGGGGTTGAGCTGCTTGAGCCGGATCGCCGCCGACAGCCCGCTCGGGCCGCCGCCGACGATCACCACGTCGTAATCCATCGACTCGCGTTCAATTTCGGACATGGCTCGGCCCCCCAAGTTTCCCTAGCTCGACAATCTGCGCGCAAGACCTAGCGTGTAATATTCTTGCGGGCAATCGCAACGCGACGCACGATAAGCGACTTACGACCTTTTCTCGGCGGGCTGTTGCGGATCACATCCGGCGGGACTTGAAACAGGGGCCGGATCGCGCCACGATGCCGCCGGGATTTTCAGCGGACGCCCCCGGCCGATGGCCGGGGGCGTTCCAACAGCTTGTTTCGCGTTGACTGGCGTCGCACGGTTGCGACCGGAAGGACTGGAATGGAAAAGATACCGATGACCCGCGCGGGCTACGACCAGCTGGACGAGGAATTGCGCGAATTGCGCTCGGTCCAGCGTCCGGCGGTGATCCGCGCCATCGCCGAGGCGCGCGAGCATGGCGACCTGTCGGAAAATGCCGAATACCATGCCGCGCGCGAAAAGCAGAGCTTCGTCGAGGGCCGCATCAAGGAACTGGAGATGATCCTGTCGCGGGCCGAGGTCATCGACCCGAGCCGGCTGAACGGCTCGATCAAGTTCGGCGCCACCGTCACCCTGCTCGACGAGGACAGCGAGGAGGAGCGCACCTATCAGATCGTCGGCGAGGCCGAGGCCGATCTGGAGCGCGGGCTTCTGAACATCCGCTCGCCCCTGGCCCGCGCCCTGATCGGCAAGGACGAGGGCGACAGCGTCGAGGTGGTGACGCCCGGCGGCGGGAAATCCTATGAGATCATCTCGATCCGCTATGTCTGACGGATGGGGGCCTGAACAAGGGGGCTGCGCGCATGGCATCGCTTGATCCGCTGCGCCGGCTGGCCATGGAACAGGCCCGCAGCCGCGTGCTGGCGGTTGGCGCCGCGGTCAGCCTGGCCTGGCTGGTGCTGGTCGGGCTGTTTGCGCTTTTCGGCCCGGAGGGCGAGGGGCAGGGTGCGGCGGGCTGGCTGACCTGGCTGGTGGGCGTGATCCTGCCCTTGGCGCTGGTCTGGCTGGCCGTCTGGTCGGCGCGCAGCCTGCTGAGCTTGCGGCTGGAGGCCGAGGAACTGCGCGCCATGCTGGCCCGGATGCAGGGCGAGGGCGTGACAGCCGAAACCATGGCAGAGCCGCGTCCGGCCGCCTCCGCGCCTCTGCCGGCCGCACGGCGCAGTGCGGTTCCCCCCGCGCCCCGCGTTGCGGCGGATGCCCGGCAGGCCAGCCTGGCGCTGGATTCGCCGCCCACGACCGAACTGACGCCGGCCGAGCTGTTCCATGCGCTGAATTTTCCCGATGGCCCCGAGGATCGCGAGGCGATTCGCTGCCTGCGCCTGGCGCTGGCCGATCCGGGCATGGCCCGGCTGATCCGCGCGGCGCAGGACGTGGTCACGCTGCTGGCCGGGCAGGGCGTCTATATGGACGAACTGGCCGTCCCCGAGGCCGATCCGGTCCTGTGGCGCCGCTTTGCCGAGGGTGCGCGCGGCGAGGCCGTGGCGGAACTGGCGGTGATTCGCGACGAGGCCGCCCTGGTCAGCGCCGGGGCGATGCTGCATGGCGACGAGGTATTCCGCGACGTCGCCCATCATTTCCTGCGCCATTTCGACCGGCTGATGAGCCGCAAGGTGCAGGACAGCGACCCGCAATTGCTGGCCGCGCTGGCCGAGACCCGCTCGGGCCGGGCCTTCATCCTGCTGGCGCAGGCGACCGGCATGCTGGGCCGCGCCGGCGCCGAGGCCGACGGGTCGCAAGGGGCGGGCGGCTAGAGCGGCAGCCGCAGCACATGGGCCGGCGCCGACCAGGGCCAGCCCAGCCTTTGGCGATCCTGCGGCTGGAAGCCCATCGCCCGCCATGCCGCCAGCGCCGTGCGATTGCCGGCCTGGACCTCGGCGCGCAGGGCGGGGTGGCCCTGCCGGCGGGCATGGGCGGCGGCGGCCTCGACCAGCGCCCGCGCGACGCCCTGCTGGCGCCATTGCGGCCAGACCGCGATGCCGTCCAGCACCAGGTCCGCCGTCTCGGCGCCAGGCCGGTAAAGCCCGGTCGCCAGGTGGCGCAGCCGGCCCCGCACCGGCCCCCAGACCGCGACGAAACCGTCCTGGCCCGGATCGAGGAAGCCGCCCCCCGCATCGCGCAGTCCGGCGATTCCCAGCAGCCGCCCCGAGGGCGACAGCGCCAGCAGCGCGCCTTCGGGCCGCATGGCGGCGCGGACCAGCGCCGCGCCCCGCGCCGTGCCTGCCGGCCAGGGCAGGATCTGCGCCCCGAAATGCCGCCAGTAAAGCGCCGCCGCGGCATCACGCAGCTCGGGCGGGATGCCACGCAGGATGCGGGGCGGGGTCTGCGGTCCGGTCATGGCGGTCCCTGTATGTCCTTGTATGGCGGTTCTTGTGTCGGGCGGCGGTTTTGGCCATTGTGCCGCCAGCCTTATCCGCATCGCGAGCCTTTTTCACCATGTCCGCGCAAGCCGGCCTTGCGGCCCAGCCCAGCCCGTCCCCCGAACAGAGCCGCGCGCTGATGCGCAGCCCGGCGCAATGCCTGCGCCACGGCTTTTTGCAGGCGCTGCCCTTTATCCTGGTGCTTCTGCCCTTCGGCATGCTGTTCGGCGTGGTGGCCACGGATGCGGGGCTGGACCTGCCGCAGATCCTGGGCTTTACCGTGCTGGTGCTGGCCGGCGCGTCGCAATTCACCGCCGTCCAGCTGCTGACCGACCAGGCGCCGGCGCTGGTGGTCATCGTCTCGGCCATCGCGGTCAATTTGCGCATGGCGATGTATTCGGCCTCGCTGGTGCCCTGGCTGGGCGGGGCCAGGCCGCGCGACCGGGCCTGGATCTCCTATGTGCTGATCGACCAGACCTATGCGCTGGCGATCCAGCATTATGAAAAGCACCCGCGGCTGAGCATGGGGCAGCGCATCGGCTATTTCCTGGGCGCGGCGCTGGCCACCTGCCCGCCCTGGCTGGCGGCGACGCTGCTGGGGGTCTGGCTGGGCAAAGCCATCCCGCAGGACTGGGCGCTGGATTTCGCCATGCCCGTCACCTTCCTGGCGCTGATCGCGCCGATGCTGCGCAGCCCGGCCCATGTCGCGGCGGCGCTGGTGGCGGTTGTGGCCTCGCTGGCCTTTGCCTTCCTGCCCTCGGGGCTGGGGTTGTTCGTGGCCGCGCCGTTGGCCATGCTGGCCGGCGCCGGGGTCGAGGTGCTGATGGAACGCAGAAACGGAGCCCGCCTGTGACCGGCTATAGCGATGCGACGATCTGGCTGATCATCCTGACCGTGGCGCTGGGAACCTATGGGCTGCGCTGGTCCTTTCTTGGCGCCTTCGGCAGCCGGCCGATGCCGCTCTGGGCGCAGCGGCTCTTGCGCTATACGGCGGTGGGGGTGCTGCCGGCCATCGTGGCGCCGTTGGTGGTCTGGCCGGCGGCCACGCAGGGCCAGCCCGATCCCGCGCGGATGCTTGCGGCAACGGTGGCCGTGGCGGTGGGGGTGGCGACGCGCAACGTGCTGGCGGCCATCCTGGGCGGGATGGCCACGCTTTACACGGCGCTTTACCTCATGACGTGAAGCTGGCCGTCGCGGCCGTAGCCGGTGATCGCGCCGCTTTTCTGGCGCAGCAGCACGTCGTGATTGTTGGCCGGATCGCCGTCCATGTGCCGGCGCGAGGTCACGCCCGGCAGCGTCAGGAACCAATCGCGCAGCTTGAGCGGCGAAAAGCCCGTGGGCGCGCCTTCGAAACCCGGCACGCGGCTGAGCGCCTTGCCGGTGTTGACGGCGCAGAAGCTCTTGTTCGAGGCGCCCTGCCGCTCGACCGAGCGGATCGCGGCATCGGCGACGGCCAGCGGCACCTGGACCGTATCCTCGGCCACCCAATAGGTCGAGCGCGCGTGATAGTCGATGTAGAAGTTCCTGAAGTTCGGTGTGATGCCGTAAAGCACGTCGTGCCGTTCCGGGATCGCCGGGTGTTCCCAGCTGCCGGCCGGGTCGTAGATCACCCGCTGGCTGCCGTTGATCATCAGCGCCGAATGCCCGCCCTCGCCGCGCGGGATGCCGATCACGGTGAAGAGCGTGATCGAGGGCGGTTCGTTCGCGACATAGCGCGCGCGCCGGATCGACTCGTCGCTGGCCCATCGGTTGTCTGCACCGCAGGCCGCAAGCACGGCCGGCAGCGCCAGCGCAAGGAAGGCACGCCTTTGCATCTTTGATCTTTCCCCGGTCAGGATCAGGCGTTGGCCAGGGCCATGAATACCAGCACGGCGATGGCAAGCACGCTGACCCAGGTCGCGGCCTTGATGAAGCCGGCAAAGGTCGCCTGATGGTGCCGGATGTCCATTTCGCCGTGCTTGTGTTCGGTGATTTCGTGATGCGAGGCCATGATCCTGTCCGTGAAACGATGCGATGCGTCGGGGGCAGGGATAGCGCAAGGCGCCGGCCGTGTCACGCCCCCCAAAGCACCGCGCCGGTCTCGGTCTTGCCGACGGGCCACACCCGGCCGGTCGCGCGCAGGTGGTTGATGTGGCCCACGGCCTCGGCCAGTGCGAGGCCGAATTCCGGCTTGGCGATCTGGCGGCGATAGAGCAGCGGAAAGCAGCCGACGGTGCTTTGCGGCTGCTGCCGCAGCCCGTCCAGCAGCCGGTCGAGCGCCGCGCGCTGGTTCGTCGCCAGTTGCCGCAGCCGGGTCGGCAGGCCGCGATAGGGCAGCTTGTGGCCGGGCAGGACCAGCTGGTCGGGCTGCGCGAACCCGGCCAGCCGCTCGCAGCTTTCCAGCCAGTCGCCGACGGTATCGGCCTCGGGCTCGGTCGGATAGACGCCGAGATTGGGCGAGATCGTCGCCAGCAACTGGTCGCCGCCGATCACCAGATCGTCGTCGAGCGACCACAGCGTGACATGTTCCGGCGCATGGCCATGGCCCATGCGCACGATCCAGCGCCGCTCGCCGAATGTGACCTGCTGCCCGTCCCACAGCCGGCGATAGCCGGGCGGCAGCGGGGCGCAGACATCGGCGCTGTTGAAGGGGCGCTCATGGCTGCGTTCCTCCAGCAGATCGGCCGGCATCCCGGCCTGGCGCCAGAAGGCGATGGCCTGCGGCGTCGGGCGTTCCTGCACGTCGAGGATGCCCATCCGCGCCGTCAGCCAGGCCGAGCGCGAGGTCCAAAGCTCGGCGCCCTGCGCCTGGAACCAGCCGGCCAGGCCCATGTGGTCGATATGGTGATGGGTGGCGATCAGCCGCCTGACCGGCGCCCCGGCCAGCGGGCCTTGCAGGATGCCCTGCCAGATGCCGCGGGTGCGGCGGGTGTCGAGCCCGCTGTCCACCAGCGTCCAGCCATCCGCCTCGCGCAAGGCATAGACATTGACCGTATCGGGCTTGAAGGGCAGGGGCAGCTGGAACCAGAACACGCCGGGGGCGATCTCATGCGCCTCGCCCTCGGCCGGGGGGTTATGGGTCTCGCTGCGTATCACCCGGCCATTTGACCCAGCAGGACGGCATCGTCAAGCGCCTCCAGATCGGCCAGCCCGGCGCGCGCCGCCGCCAGATCGGCGGCGAATTGCGGCAGGATGCGGGCGATGTAGAGCCGCGCCAGCGCCTTGCTGCCGCCGCCCGTCGCGGCGCGCAGGTGGTAATGCGCGCCCAGCACCCGCGCAAAGGCGGAGAGATAAGGCACGGCGCCGGCGAAACGCTCCGGCAGGTCGCGCTCCAGCAGGTCATGCGTGGCCTCGCGCAGCGTCTCGGCGGCCTGCCAAAGCTGGTTGGCCAGGTCCGGCTCGGTGCCCTGCGCGGCCTTGGCGCCGTCCAGGATCTCGTCCAGCAGCGCCATGGCCGCGGCGCCGCCGTCCGAGAGCTTGCGTCCCACCAGGTCCATGGCCTGGATGCCGTTGGTGCCCTCGTAGATCGCGGTGATGCGCACGTCGCGCAGATACTGCGCCGCGCCGGTTTCCTCGATATAGCCCATGCCGCCATGCACCTGCACGGCAGTATCGGCAATGCGGATGCCGACATCGGTGCCATGCGCCTTGGCGATCGGGGTCAGGAAGGCGGCGCGCGCGGCCCATTCGTCCAGGCCGGTGGCCCGCGCCATGTCCAGCGCCACGGCGCAGCCCAGGCAGATGGCGCGGGCGGCAAAGACCTCGGCCCGCGATTCGGCCAGCATCCGCCGCACGTCGGGGTGGCGGATGATCGGGCCCATCTGCACCCGCTCGGCGGCATAGGCCACGGCCTGTTGCAAGGCCGCCTCGGCCTGGGCCACGCCCTGCACGCCGACGCCCAGCCGCGCCGCGTTCATCATGGTGAACATGGCGGCCATGCCCTTGTGCTCCTCGCCCACCAGCCAGCCTTTGGCGCCCTCGAAGCTCATGACGCAGGTCGGGCTGCCGTGGATGCCCAGCTTGTGTTCCAGGCTGACGACGCGCAGGTCGTTGGCGAGGCCGGGATTTCCGGCCTCGTCCGGGATGAACTTCGGCACCATGAACAGGCTGATGCCGCGGGTGCCCGCGGCCCCGTCGGGCAGGCGGGCCAGCACCAGGTGGCAGACGTTCTCGGTCACGTCGCTGTCGCCCCAGGTGATGAAGATCTTCTGCCCGGTGATGCGATAGCTGCCGTCCTCGGCCCGCTCGGCGCGGGTGGTCAGCGCGCCCACGTCCGAGCCCGCCTGCGGCTCGGTCAGGTTCATCGTGCCCGACCATTCGCCCGAGATCAGCTTCGGCAGATACAGCGCCTTGAGTTCGTCGCTGCCGTGATGCTCCAGCGCCTCGATCTGGCCCTGGGTCAAGAGCGGGTTTAGCTGCAGCGCCAGGCAGGCCGAGGCGAGCATCTCGTTCACCGCCATGTTCAGCGCCTGCGGCAGCCCCATGCCGCCATGGTCGGGATTGGCGGCGATGCCGATCCAGCCACCCTCGGCCAGGGCACGGAACGCCTCGGCATAGCCGGGGGAGGAGCGCAGCTTGCCGTTCTCCAGCCGCGCGGGGGTCAGGTCGCCGGCGCGGTTCACCGGGGCGATCACCTCGGTCGCCAGCTTGCCGGCCTCGGTCAGGATGGCGGTCATGGTCTCGGCCGTCGCCTCGGCAAAGCGTGCGGTGCCGGACAGTTCTGGAAACGACACGATCCGGTTCAGGATGAACTCGATCTGCTCGACCGGGGCTTGATAGGCCATCCGCACTCTCTCTCCCTCTGGCGCCTTGGCAAATCCGGCTGCGGCGCGTAACTGATGCCTTGGGCTTCGATCATATTTGCGGTCCCGCGTCCATCAACCACAACCCGACGTAACGAATGCAGACGCTGATTCTTGGCCATGACCCCACCGGCCTGCGCGCCGCCGCCGATCTGCTGGCGCAGGGCGAGCCGGTCGCCATCCCGACCGAAACGGTCTATGGTCTGGCCGGCGATGCCCGCAATCCCCGCGCCGTGGCACGCATCTATCAGGCCAAGGGGCGCCCCAGCTTCAACCCGCTGATCGTGCATCTGCCGGACCTGGCGGCGGCCGAGCGCATCGCGGTCTTCGACGATGCTGCGCTGGCGCTGGCCAGGGCCTTCTGGCCCGGCGCGCTGACCCTGGTGCTGCCGCTGCGGCCCGGGGCGGGCATCGCCTCGCTGGTGACGGCGGGGCTCGATACGGTGGCGATCCGCGTGCCGGCGCATCCGGCGGCGCAGGCGGTGCTGCGCGCCTTCGGCGGGCCGCTGGCGGCGCCCTCGGCCAATCCCTCGGGGCGGATCAGCCCGACCGCGGCGGCGCATGTGGCCGATCCCGAAAGCGGGCTGGGCGGGCGCATCGCGGCGGTGCTGGATGCGGGTGCCTGTCCGGTCGGGGTGGAATCGACCATCGTCGGCTGGGTGGAGGGCCGACCCGCGCTGCTGCGCCCCGGCGGCGTCGCGGCCGAAGCCATCGAGGCGGTGCTGGGCCGGCCGTTGGCCCGGCCCCAAGGCAATGCCGAGGCGCCGACCGCGCCCGGTCAACTGACCAGCCATTACGCGCCGCGCGCCAGCCTGCGGCTGAACGCCGAGGCCGCGCGGCCGGGCGAATTGCTGATCGGCTTTGGCCCCGTCGCGGGCGAGATGACGCTGAGCGAAACGGGCGATCTGACCGAGGCGGCGGCGCGGCTGTTCGACCTGCTGCACCGCGCCGATGCCGAGGGGCGGCCCATCGCCGTCGCGCCGGTGCCGGACCAGGGCCTGGGCGCCGCGATCAACGACCGGCTTCGCCGCGCCGCCGCGCCGCGCTAGGGATCAGGCATGGCCCGCGCTGGGCGACAGCATCAAGGGGTCGATGCCCAGCGATTTCAGTGCCGCGCGCCATTTGCCGGGATTGTCGGTGCCGAAGATGATCTCGTCGCCGCGCTCCGAGGTCAGCCAGCCGTTGTCGCGAATTTCCGAATCGAGCTGCCCCGGCCCCCAGCCGGCATAGCCCAGCGCCAGCATGGCCGGTTGCGGGCCTTGGCCACGGGCATAATCCTCGAGGATGTCGCGGGTGGTGGACATGGCGAGATCGTCGGTAATGCGCATCCGGTTCTCGCCCAGGTCGATGTCGCGGGGCGCGCGATGCAGCACGAAGCCGCGCCCCGGCTCGACCGGGCCGCCGAAGCGTACGGGAATGTCCAGGGCATTCGCCCCGGCCTGGATGCCAAGCTGCGCCAGCAGGTCGGAAAAGCCGATCTCGGGCAGCGGGCGGTTGACCACCAGCCCCATGGCGCCGTCCTCGGAATGGGCGCAGACCAGGATCACGGATTGCTCGAAGCGCGGGTCGCGCATGCCGGGCATGGCGATCAGCATCTTGCCGGTCAGGTTGCTCGACTGGTCCATGATCTGCTCCGTCCTTTTCCTAAAGATCGGCCTTGCCGGCTGTTTTCGCAAGGGATTGCCGCTAATGTGACTTCACGGCGAGGGGGCGGGGCGACTAGAACGGCAGCATGAAGACCCTTGCCCTGCTACTCATGACCGCCGCGCCGGCGCTGGCGCAGGATCTGCCGCCCGGACTGGCCTCCGCCGAACTGCTGCCCGGCTGGACCACCGCCGAAGGCCACCGCATGACCGCGCTGCACCTGCGGCTGGAGCCGGGCTGGAAGACCTATTGGCGCAGCCCCGGCGATGCCGGCGTGCCGCCGCGCTTCGACTGGGCAGCCTCGCGGAACCTGGCCGAGGTGCGGATGCTGTGGCCGCGGCCCGAGGTGATCGAATCGGGCGGCGAACGCACGCTGGGCTATCACGGGGAACTGGTCCTGCCGATCGAGATCGCCCCCGCCAACCCGGCCGCGCCGGTCGAGCCTAGGGCGGTGGTGGATTTCGGCATCTGCCAGGACATCTGCGTGCCGGTGCGGGTGGAGCTGCAGGCCGGCCCTGCCGGCCCGGCGCCCGATCCGCTGATCGAGGCGGCCATCGCCCGCCAGCCCGAGTCCTCGGACCACCAGCCCGAATGCCACATCGCGCCGATCCAGGACGGCATGCAGGTGACGGCGACCCTGCCCGCGGCGGACAGCGCCCGCGGCGACGAGGTGGCGATGGAACTGGCCGATGACGAGATCTGGGTCTCGGCCCCGGAAACCCGCGAGGCGGGCGGGCGGCTGATGGCGCAGGCGGATTTCGTCGCCGCCTCGGGCAAGCCCTTTCCGCTGGACCCGGAGGCGCTGCGGGTGACGCTGATCGGTCCCGACGACGCGGTCGAGTTCGAGGGTTGCCGCGAAGTGGCCGATTAGCCGTCGAGCCGCGCCGACAGCGACAAGAGGTCGGACCAGGCCTCGCGCTTGGCCAGCGGCGTGCGCAGCAGATAGGCGGGATGCGCCATCGGCAGCGCCGGCAGGCCGAAGGCCGTGGTCCATTTGCCGCGCAGCTTCAGGATGCCCTGCTGGTTCAGCGCCGCGATGCAGGGCGTGTTGCCCATCAGCACCACCAATTGCGGCTGGACCAGTTCGACATGCCGGGTCAGGAAGGGCAGCATCATGGCGATCTCGGCCGGTTCGGGGCGGCGGTTGCCGGGCGGCCGCCAGGTCAGAACGTTGGTGATATAGAGCGCGCGTTCCGCATCCACCGCCTTGCGCGACAGGCCGATGGCGCCGAACATCTGGTCCAGCAACTGTCCGGCGCGGCCGACGAAGGGGCGGCCCTGGCGGTCCTCCTCCTCGCCCGGCGCCTCGCCGATGATCATGACGCGCGCCGCCGGATTGCCGTCGCAAAAGCAGAAATTGCGCGCGCCCTTTTTCAACTCGATGCCGTCGAAGGCCTCTTGCGCCCCGGCCAGTTCGGCCAGGCTGGTCGCGGCGGCGGCCATGGCCTCGGCGCGGGAGACCAGATCCTCGGCCTCGTCGCGCGGCTGCGCCACGACCGGGGCGGCGGGCGGCGGGGCAGCGGGGGGCTCGGCGCGGTCGGGCACGGCATAGCGGTCGAGCGGCGCGTCGAGGCATGGCTCGTCCGCGCCCAGCTCGGCCTGCCACTGCAAAAGCGCCAGCGCCGTCTCGGCATCCAGCGCGAATCCCCTATAGGTCGGTTCGGCGGTCATGGCCGCAGGCTAGGGCGCGGCGCGGGCGCGGGCAAGCGCCTTACCACGATTGCATCGGCAACGCTTGACCCTGCCGCGATTGCGGCGGCATGCGCTGGCCCTATTGCGATTGCGTCAGCGGCGTCGTGCCGCCGCCCATGCCGACCAGCCGCTGGATCAGCGGCCTTGCCGTCGGCCCGATGCGGTCGCAGGCGCCCGGATCGTCCAGAAGCTTGAAGGCCGGCCCGTAATAGGTGCGGTCGTAGGCTGCGGCATCCAGCCCCAGCCTTGCTGCCAGAAGATCGCCCGTGCCGGTGATCAGTGTCCATTCCCCGTCGGTGATCGCGTAATCGGGGCAGTTCGAGGTGATGACGTTCACGTTCGCCAGTTCCGCGATCAGCGATTTCGCCTGCGTGTCGGACAGGCTCGAGACATCGGGAAGCCTCACGGTGATGCCCCCGTCCGCCAGCGCCGCGCCGGCCCCAAGGACCAATGCGCTGGCCAAAGCCGCGAGTGCCTTCATGGATTGCCCCCTTGCTTGTTCTGGACGTTCGGTTTCGCGCGCCCATCCCGCCCGATCCGATCCGCCGGCGCAACCCAATTCGCCGTGAACTTGACGCAGCACAGGTGCAAGGATACGCGATTGCCAACAGCCAGAAGCATAGAGGATACCTGCGATGACGACCTATTCCCTGCTGATCCTGCCCGGCGACGGCATCGGCCCCGAGGTCATGGCCGAGGTGCGCAAGGTCATCGGCTGGTTCCAGAACAACCGCGGCCTGTCCTTCGAGGTCAGCGAGGATCTGGTCGGCGGCGCGGCCTATGACAAATACGGCAAGCCCCTGGCGGACGAGACCATGGCCAAGGCGCAGGCGGTCGATGCGGTGCTGCTGGGTGCCGTCGGCGGGCCGAAATACGACAACCTGGATTTCTCGGTGAAGCCCGAGCGCGGCCTTCTGCGCCTGCGCAAGGAAATGGACCTGTTCGCCAACCTGCGCCCGGCGCAATGCTTCGACGCGCTGGCCGATTTCAGCTCGCTCAAGCGCGAGGTGGTGGCGGGCCTCGACATCCTGATCGTGCGCGAACTGACCTCGGGCGTCTATTTCGGCGAGCCGCGCGGCATCTCCGAGGACAACACCCCCGGCAACGAGGGCGGCCGCGTCGGCGTGAACACCCAGCGTTATACCAGCGGAGAGATCCGTCGCGTCGCCCGCTCGGCCTTCGAGTTGGCGCGCAAGCGCGGCAACCGCGTCTGCTCGATGGAAAAGGCCAATGTGATGGAATCCGGCATCCTCTGGCGCGAGGAGGTGCAATGGGTCCATGACAACGAATATCCCGATGTCGAGCTGTCGCACATGTATGCCGACAACGGCGCCATGCAGCTGGTGCGCAATCCGCGCCAGTTCGACGTGATCGTGACCGACAACCTGTTCGGCGACATCCTGTCGGATGCGGCGGCGATGCTGACCGGCAGCCTGGGCATGCTGCCCTCGGCCAGCCTCGGTGCACCGATGGAGAACGGCCGGCCCAAGGCGCTTTACGAGCCGGTGCACGGCTCGGCCCCCGACATCGCCGGGCAGGGCAAGGCCAACCCGATCGCCTGCATCCTCAGCTTCGCCATGTGCCTGCGCTATTCCTTCGGCCTGGGCGCCGAGGCCGACCTGCTGGAAAAGGCGGTCGAGAAGGTGCTGGCCGATGGCGTGCGCACCGGCGACCTGATGGGCGCCGAGGGCGGCAAGCCGGTCTCGACCGCCGAGATGGGCGACCATATCGTCGCGGCGCTTTCGGCGCTGTAATCGACGTGCCGCGCCTGTTTCAAACAGGCGCGGCCCCATCGCGGAGCGTCGGAGGGGCGCATGACGGCGGGCAATATCAAGGGCGCGCTGCTCGCGCTTCTGTCCATGGGGCTCTATTCGACCCATGACGTGATCATCAAGCTGCTGGGGGCTACCTATCCAGCCTTGCAGATCCTGTTCTTCTCGGCGCTGCTGTCTTTTCCGCCGCTGGCGGTGCTGCTGCTGCGCGACCCGACGCATGGCACATTGCGGCCGCGCCACCCGTTCTGGGTCGGGCTGCGTTCGCTTTGCATCGTCGCCTCGGGGGTCGGCGGTTTCTATGCCTTTTCGGTGCTGCCCTTGGCGCAGGTCTATTCCATCCTGTTTGCCGCGCCGCTGATCGTCACCGTGCTGTCGGTGCCGCTGCTGGGCGAAAGGGTCGGGCTGCACCGCTGGCTGGCGGTCTGCGCCGGGCTTTGCGGGGTGCTGATCGTGCTGCGCCCCGGCGTGACGCCGCTGGGCCTGGGGCATCTGGCGGCGCTGATGGGGGCGACGGCCACGGCGCTGTCGGCCATCGCGGTGAGGCGCCTGGGCCGGTCCGAGCGCACGGTGATCCTGCTGCTTTGGCCGATGATCGGGAATTTCCTGCTGACCGGCGCTTCGCTGGGTTTCGCCTATCGCCCGATGGAGCTGGGCGACCTGGCGCTGACCGGGGTGATCGCGGCCCTGGGCCTTGCGGCGGGCTTTCTGCTGATCCTGGCCTATCAGGCCGGCGAGGCGGCCAATGTCGCGCCGATGCAATATTCGCAGATGCTCTGGGCGGTGGCCTATGGCTGGTTCCTGTTCGGAGAGCGCCCGGACGGGCCGACGGTGCTGGGGGCGGGGCTGATCATGGGTTCGGGGCTTTACATCCTGCTGCGCGAGCGGCTGGGTGCCTCGCGCCTGCGTCCGGCGACGCGGGCGCGCTTTGGCAGCGACGCGGTGACGGCCCCGCGCTGGAGCCTGTTGCAGCGCCTGCTGCGGCCGCGGGGCTGACGCGGTTTTCTGTGGCGGATCTGCAAGATTCCCCCTTGCATTCCGTTGTCCCAGGGGCTACCTGCCCCTTCACGGTCGGAGCGTAGCGCAGCCTGGTAGCGCACCTGCTTCGGGAGCAGGGGGTCGGAGGTTCGAATCCTCTCGCTCCGACCATGTGAGACTTGTGGCGTTTCAGGAAGATTTGCCTTTTGTGTCACAGGGCGCCCTTTCCGACTCGCTCGTCGGTTGGCCACAGCACCACATATGACTTCCTGCCATGCCGGCAGATCAGCGCTCTGCTTGCATCGCGAGCGACCCGCTCGCAGCAACGGGGCTGCGAAGCGCATGATATCGGTATTTTAGGTAAAGGCGGCTTGACCTGCCCCGGGCTTTTTCCTCCAGTTGCGACTAGAGTCTGCCCCATGGAAAGACCCCTAAAATCCGGCCCGCAAACCCGGACCGCCCGATCCGTCGCAATGGCGGCGGGGGGCCTCGTGCCGATATCCGGGCGCATCGACCGGAGGGGCGATCTTTCCGCGCCGCTCAGCCCGACAGCGCCGCGGCGGTGAAGCCGCCGTTGCGCCACGATTCCAGCGCCTGGCTCAGGGCCGGGCCGGGCGCGCCATCCGCCGGACCCTGGTAGAGCCCGGCCCGCGCCAGGCGGCGCTGCAGCGCGCCCAGCGTCTCTGGGTTCCAGTTCCCGCCCTGCTCGGCCAGCTCGCGCAGCAGGCTGCCATCGTCCGAGGCGACGCCCAGCAGCAGTTGCACCGCCGCGCGCGAGGGGTCGCGGGGAATGCCGCGCCCCTCGTCCAGCAGCACGGCCGCGGCACGGTGGCCGCGCGGCTCGCCCTCGCGCGCGGCGCGCTCGAACAGCGTCCGGGCGTCGCCGGGATCGCCGAAGCGGCCCTCTTGCGCCAGCACGCCCAGGTTGAAGGTGGCGATCGGTGATCCGGCCTGCGAGGCCTGCTGCATCAGCGCGATGCCGCGTTGCTGGTCCTGGGCGCTTCCCCCGTCCAGAAGCGTCACCGCCAGGTTGATCGCCGCATCGGCGCTGCCGGCCGCGGCCGCCCTTTCGTAAAGCGCCAGCGCGCCGGCCGGATCGGGGGCCACGCCGTCGCCGGTTTCCTTCAGCAGCGCCAGGCTGACCATGGCCCGCAGGTCGCCGCGCCCGGCCGCGGCTTCGTAAAGCGCCACCGCCTCGGCGCGCAGGCCGGCGGCCGCCGTCGCCCGCGCCAGCAGCGCGACATATTTCGCCTGCCGGGGGTGAAGGCGGCTGGCCTCGTCGCAGGCCCGCATCGCCGCGACGGCGTTCTGCGCCAGCAGCTCGTAGGAGACGCCGGGCGTGGTCTCGGTCCCGTCGCGCGGATGGGTCGCCAGCAATTCGCAGCGCCGGGCCGGGCCGGGATCGGCCTGGGCGGAGAGTTCGGCCAGCATGCGCCGGGCCTCGCCGATATGTGGCCCGTCGGGATAGCTGCGGGCATAGCTTTCCAGCAGCGGCCTCAGCCGGCTGCGCCGCGCCAGATCCCAAAGCTGCTCGCCCGCCGTGCCCTCGGCCTCGGGGCCCATGCTGCGCCGCGCCTGGCCCGCCCGGCCCGGATCCTGCGCCAGCAGCGCCAGCACCTCGCCGACATGGCTGCCGTTGGGATAGCGTTGCAGGTAAAGCCGCAGCAGCGCCGGATCGGCGGCGCGGACCGAGACCTGGTAGAACAGCGTCTCGGGCGAGGCGGTGGGCGGGCCGTCGGCAAAGCGGAACCGCCGGGTCAACGCCGAGGCGTCCCAGGGGATCTGCTGCCCGCCGGTGCGCGCCATCACGTCCTTGCGCACCGCGATCATCATCTCGCCGATGTCCTGGGCGGGGGTGTGGATATGGCTCAGCAGCGCCTCGGTGAAGGTGCCGTTGCGGCCGGCGCCGTCAAAGGCCACCGCGCCGGGCTGGGTGGCATAGGCGATCAGGAAATCGGCGGGGCTGCCGATGCGGGCCAGGCCGCTGCCGGCGCCGGGAAGCCGCAGCGGATTGTCGCCGCAGGCGTCCAGCAGGACGATCTTGACCCCCGGCGCCTTGGCCATCGCCCCCAGCACCTCGTCCAGCGCCACGGTGCGCTCGGTCGCCTGGTCCAGCCGATCCAGCCGGAAATCCTGCGGCAGCAGATAGTTCCGGTCCGCGACCTGAAAGGCATGGCCGGCGTAATAGAACAGCGCCACCTCGGCGGTCTGCGCCGCCGCGCCGAACTGGCCGACCAGCGCCCGCATCTGCGCCTGGTCGCTGTCCACGCCCAGGATCACCTGGAAGCCCAGGTCGCGCAGCGCCGCGGTCATGTCCTCGGCATCGTTGGCGGGGTTGTCCAGCGCCGGCACGCCGGCATAGGCGGCATTGCCGATGACCAGCGCCACCTTGGGCGCCGCCGCGGCCTGCGCGGCCATGAGCAGCGCCGCGATCAGCGCCGCCAGAACGGCCGCCAGGATGGAGGCGGGCCTAAAGCCCGACCGCGCGCACCAGGACGGCATCGGCTTTCTCGACCGTGGCAAGGATCAGCCCCTCCTGCCGGGCATGGGCGCGGGCCAGTTCGGGGTCTTCGACCCGCAGCAACTCGATCTGCTTGACGATCTCGGCGCGGGCGCCGGCGATGGCCTGGCTGGCCTCGCGCAGGGCGTCGCGGCGGATGGCGCGGCGCTCGGCCTCGCTGCCGGCCGTGGCGAGGCGGTCCATCGCCCGGCTGCGCGCCGCGCCGATTTCCGCGCTGGCCTGGCGCAGGATGGCCGAGACCGTCTGCATCGAGGGCGGCAGTTCCGCCGAAAGCTCGTCCAGCGCGCTGGAATAGCGGTCCAGCGCCCGCGACAGGCAGGCCAGCATGTCCTCGGCCTGGCCCTCGTGCTGGCTGCAGGCGTCGATCATCTGCGACACCTCGTCCGACAGCGCGGCCAACCGGGTCAGCCCGTCGTCCTGCGGGCCGGAGGTGAGCGGCGGCAACCCGTCCGGCAGCACCGAGGCCGCACCGGCCGCCGCGATCGGGAAGGGCACCGGCCCGTCCGTCGGGTTTGGCAGTTCCGTCCCCGGCAGGGTGTTCTGCGGGACCGGCAGCCCCCTGGCCGTGCCGGGGCTGACGATCTGCAAGGTGCCGGGGGCATAGGTGATGGCATAGTTCGCCTCGGCCCCCGCCAGCATCCGCGCGTCCGAGGCGGTGATGCCGTAAGCGCCCGGCGGGCTGGTCACGGTGGCGTCGCTGGCCAGCAGGACGTCGGTGATCGCGTCGCCCTGGGCCAGGCTGCCCGCGATCAGCGCCCAGTCCAGCACCGGCGCAGTGCCGAAGCGGGCCGCGGCGTCGCGCGCGCCGATGGTGATGGCGCGCCGCAAGACCTCCAGCGCGCCCTCGGCATAGGTGATGATGTAATTGCCGGTCGCATCGCCATCCGCGCCGTCGATCCGGGCGCCGCCTGCGGTGATGACATAGGGTGAGCCGGCGACCCAGGCCCCGGCCGCCTCGCCCTCGCTGGCCAGGTCCAGCGCGGCCAGCCGGTCGTCGTAGTGCAGGCCCGTCGCGGTGGCGTCCCCGACCGATAGCCGCCGCTCCTCGCCATAGGTCTTGCTCAGGTCGTTGGCCGAGACGGTCAGCAGCGCGCGGTTGATGGTCAGGCTCGCCGCCGAGGCGACGATGCGATAGCCGGTCCCGTCGGCCGAGGTGACGCTGCCTGCCGTCTGGACGGGATAGGTTCCGGCATTGCGCACCCCCGCCGGCAGGCTGAAGATCCCTGCGACCGCGGGCTGGTCGCCGAACAGGTAGCGGCCCAGCCCATGCACCGTGCCGCTGGGCGTGGGTAGTGCGTCGCCATAGGTCGCGGACAGCGGCGCGGGTTCGGCCCAAAGCACCGGGTCGATGCTGTAAAGCTGCGGATAGGCGCCGTCACCGCCCGGCGCCCAGGTGGTCGTGAAGCTCCAGCCCGCCGCGCGGGCCATGAAGCCCGCCGTGTCCTGCAACTGGGCCGTGGTCAGGCCGGTGCCGCCGGCGGATTGCTGCTGCCCGCTGGCCTCGCGGTCCCAGAACGAGGCGGTGGTGCTGCCGGTGCCCTCGCCTTCGTCATTGGCCCCGACCAGCCCGCCGAGGCGCAGCAGGCCCGGCGCGGCGGTGGAACTGATCCGGCCTGCCGCATGGCTTCGCGCGACGCTGCCGGCGTTCGAGCCGACCAGCCCGCCGATGGTCGCCGGCAGGTTGCCGGAATAGGTCACGGGCGCCAGCGCATAGGCATCGGCGATGCTGCCGTCGTTCCAGCCCGCCAGCCCGCCCAGGGCCGAGCGGGGGCCGTCCAGCGCCTCGGTGCCGTCCAGCGCGACCAGCAGGCTGCCCGAGGCGCGGGCGCGGGTGATCGTGCCCAGGTTCCAGCCGACCAGCCCGCCCGCCGCCGCCAGCGCATTGCCCGAGATGTTGATTGCATTGTCGGCAAAGGCATCGGCGATCTCGCCCTCGTTCACGCCGGCCAGGCCGCCGATCTCGGCGATGCTGTCGCCCTCGGGCAGGCCGGACAGGGCAAGGCCCAGCCCGCCCAGGGCATAGGCGGCGCCGATGGTGCCCTGGTTCACCCCGACCAGCCCGCCGGCCCGGACATAGCCCGCGGTGTCGAGATCCATGGCAACGTCGCTCCAGGCATCCGAGACCGCGCCGCTGCTGGTGCCCGCCAGTCCGCCCAGGGAAAGCAGCCGGATGGTCTCTGCCCCTTCCTGCGTCAGGGTGAGGGTGCCGGTTGCCGAGACCCCGGACAGGTCCGCGGCATTCTCGCCCACCAGCCCGCCGATGATCCAGTTGCCGCTGCCGGTCTGGGTGATCTCGGCGGCGGCGGTGGAATCCGCGATGCTGTCGCCCTCCTGGGTCAGCCCGACCAGCCCGCCCAGCCGCGAGGCGGGGGCGAAGCCTTCGCTGTTGTCCTCGGACCCGTCGAAGCCGGATTCGATGCTGCCGGCATAGCGGCTGCCGGTGACGGTCATCCCGCCCAGCGATTGCCCGACAAGGCCGCCGGCCATGACCACGTCGCCCCAGCCGTCCGCCTGGCCCGAAAGCGCCAGGGCGACGCGGGATTCCGCATCCGTGATGCGGCCGTCGCCGAACAGCCCGGCCAGGCCGCCAAAGCTGGCGCTGCTGACCGAATCCTCGCCCATCTCGGCCGCGATCCGGCCGGTGACCAGCACGTTCTCGATCACGTTGGGTGCCTCGCCCGCCTGCGTCTCGCCGACCAGCCCGCCGGCGACGGCGGCGAAGCCTTGCTGCGCGTCCAGGTCGATGTCCAGCAGGCGCAGGTTCCGGATCGTGGCGCCGGCGATGGTGCCGAACAGCCCGCCCGGACCCGAGCTGACCACCTGCGCAAGCCCGCTGATCGCGTGGCGCCCGCCCGCCGCCGTGGCGCCGTCCAGGCTGCCCGAGAAGGGCGTGCCGCGGCTGCCGATGGGCCGGAAGCCCGCACCCAGGTTCCAGCCGGCCGTGCCCGCCGCGCCGATGTCGGCCCCCAGGGCGTAATGCGCGCCGGCAAAGCCGGCCGAGCCGATGCCCTGAAGCCCATAGACATCGGTGATGACATAGCGGCTGGCGGCGGTGCCGGCGCCGCCCGTGGCGCGCAAGAAGCCCGCGGTGTCGGAAAGCGCGAAATCGCGCGCCGCAAAGCCCGGCAGCGTGGCGGCGACCTGCCACCATTGCGAGGCGCCGTTCAGGCGGAAGCTGTCCACCGAGACGCCGGCGCCGGCCGTGACCAGCGGCGCCTGCAGGTTCAGCATACCGGCCGGCCCCTGTACCGGCGCGGCCAGCGCGATGCTTTCGCCCGCGGTCAGGTTCAGCGCCGTGGCGCCGCTCCAGCTCAGCCCGCCAAGGGTCGTGAGGCCGGCGCCGGCGGTCAGCGACAGCTGGCCCGGCCCGCTCCAGCTCATCGCGGCATTGACCAGCAGGTCGTTGTCGGCGCGCAGGTCCAGGTGGCTGGCCGCGCCGGCGGCGAAGGTCAGGGTCATCGGCGTATCGACCACCAGGTCGCCGGCATCGTCGCCCTCGCCCTCGGTCGAGAGGATGTAATGTCCCGCATCCAGCAACATGCCGTAGATGTCCGTCACCAGCACATGCGTGGGGTCGTCGGGGTCATATGTTTCTTCGTCGACGATGCGCAGGTTCTGCGGGTCGAACAGCGCGGTGCCCGGCCGCCCCCTGGGGGCCGAGACCCGCACGTCGGAACTGCGGATCGCCAGTTCGCCGCGGCTGGAGATCTCGGCAAAGCCGCCGTCGCCGCCCTCGGCGCCGCCGCGCACCGACACGCCGCCGGCAAAGCGGGTGTGGTCGTCGGACCAGACGATGATCCGCCCGCCGTCGGCATGGCCGATCCCGTCGGCCAGCAGTCGCGTCCCGGCGTCCAGCGTGGTGCGCCGCGCCCGCGGCAGGTCGCCGGTGCCGCGATAATCGCCGCCGACCCGGATCAGCCCGCCGCCGCCGGTGCCAATGGCATCCAGCACCGCGCCCTCCAGCGCGATCTCGGCGCCGGTGACGGTGATGCTGCCGCCGCGCTCGGGCCGCGCCGCGGGCCGTTCGGCGGTGATGGGTGCCGCGGCGCGCCGGCCGCCGCTGGCATCGACCCGGCCCGCCACGCGCACCCGGCCGCCGTCGCCGCCGCCCAGCACCACCCGGCCCGAGCGCCCCGAGACGGTGCGCGCCTCGGTCACGCCGGACAGGTTGATCGCGTGGCGCGCGGCATGGCGGGCCGTCGCCGCCTCGATCTCGATCACGCCGCCATCGGCCGAGATCCGGCCGTGCTGCTCGACCAGCGCCATGGCCTCGCCATCCTCGGCGGGCGGCAGGGCCACGGACAGGAAATTGTCGCCCGAAAGGTTCAGCACCGCCCGCCGCCCGGCGCCCAGCCCGACCGTGCCCAGCGGCACGCGGATCGTGCCGCTGTTGGCGACCCGCCCGCCCAAGAGCGCGGCATAGCCGCCGGGGATGATGTCGATGCGCCCGCGATTTTCCACGCGGCCGGGCCGGTCGCCGGAAAAGCGCAGCCGGCCGGCGGTGAAATCCTCGTTCGAGATGTCCAGCGTCGAGCCGACGAAGCCCGCCGTGGCGATGCGCCCCTCGCGCCCGACCAGGATGCCGTTGCGGTTGACGACGAAGACCTGGCCGTTCGCGCCCAGAAAGCCGTCGATGCGGGTCGGGCTGTCGCCGGTCACGCGGTTCAGCAGCGCCGCGTCACGCCCCGGCTGATGCACCCGGACGGAACCGCCGGCGCCGATGCTGAAGCTGGTCCAGTCGATGATGGCGCGGTCGCTCAGCTGGTCCACGCGCATGGCGCCGGGGTTCGGCGTGCTGACGCTGGCGCTGCCGCCGACCACGTTCGGCCCGCTGGGCAGGGTCTGGGCCGCCAGCGGCCCGGGCACCAATGCGCTGCACATCAGCAGCACCGCCCAGAGCCGGCGGCCGGGATTAGAACCGGTACGAGCTGACGATCGTGAAACGCGAGGGATCTTCCTGGCCATCGTCCCTGTTCCCTTTGCCGTATTCCAACCTGATAAGCGCCGAGGAATAGCTGGGATCGCGGATCAGCCGCAGATCGACGCCGATGCCGAACGAACTGGCCTCGATGCGCGCAGCCTCGATGGCCGTGGGGTTTTCCAGGTGGACCGCGCCCACCGCGGCGAAAACATAGGGGCTGACCACCAGCGGGTGCCCGAAGCCCTGCGCCGGGAAATGCCGCGCCACCTCGCCGCGCAGGAACCAGCCGGAATCGCCCGACAGGCTGCCCAGGTCAAAGGCCGACAGCCCCTCGGTCGAGGCGATGCCGAATTGCTCGCTGGACAGCAGCGGGTCGCCGAAGCCGGTCTGCGCCTGCCCTGACAGCGCCAGGCTCCAGTCCTGGCGGAAGTCGCGGTCATAGCGGAAGGACAGCTCCAGCTTGCGGAAATCCGCATCCGCGCCGCCGCGCGACAGCGGCATGGCCGGCATCGCCTCGGCGGCGCTGCGCGCGCCCAGGGCGTCCAGCCCCACCGACAGCACGGCGGCCATGCGCAGCGCGCTTTGGTCGGAAAGCTGCCAGTTGCCCTCGCCGGTCAGGCGCAGGACGCGGGTGCGGTCCTTGTAAAGCCCGATGGCGCCCGCGCCGGTTTCCAGATCCTGCCGGTCGCGTTGCAGATCCAGCGCCGCCGTGACCGAGATGTTGCGCTTGACCGAACGCACCACCGGATAAAACAGCCTGAAGGACAGCCGGTCGAAATCCGAGGCCGTGGCCACGCCGCCCGTGTCCGGTCCCGCCTTGGAACTGGCCGCCTCGAGTCCGAAGGTCAGCCCGTCATTGCCCAGCGGAAACACCGCGCCGCCGGCCAGGGTGCGCAATTGCGGCCGATCGCCGAAATATCCGTCATCGCCCAGCTTGGGATGGCCCGAGGCGCGCAGGTAGAACACCTCGCCCCGGCCGAGCTGGTTGTTCAGCTCGACCCCGGCGCTGAGGTTCCACCGCCCCAGCTCGCGCGAGAAGCTGTTGTCCAGCCCGACGAAGCCCGTGACCGAGCGGAATTGCGGATTCAGGATGATGACCGTGCCGCCGGGCCGGGCGCCGGTGGACAGCGCCGATCCCAGTGCGACGCCGAACATGTCGCCGGCCAGCAGCAGTCGCCGCTCGATGTCGGGCAGCCGCAGCGTGGGGCGGTCGACCAGCGGCGCGGTCATGGCGTCCAGCCGGGCGCGCAGGCCGGGGGGCGCGGCGCTGGTGTCGATCTTCTCGACAAAGCCGCTGACCACGGTCAGGCGCAGCGCGCCGCCATCCTCCAGCGTCTGCGCCGGGATCACCACGCGCGCCAGCACATAGCCGTCGCGCACATAGCCTGCCTCAAGGTCCGAGGCGGCGGCGAAGATCTCGGAGACCGCGATCCGCTTGCCGACCACGCGCTGGCGCAGCGCGGCGATCCGGGCCTCGCTGCCCGGCAGGGCGCCCTCGACCCGGACATCGGCCAGCTGGATCGACAGCCGGTCCGCGCCCTCGGGCGCGGCCAGGCCCGGCGAGCCGCTGAACACCACCGAACCGGACAGCCGCTGCATCGGCGGCTGATAGCTGTCCTGGGTGATCTGGCTGGCGGTCTGGGCCTGCCCCGGCGCCGCGGGCAGGGCCAGCATGGCAAGCGCCGCAATCAGCGCAGTCGGACGAGCGGTCGGGCGTGGCGGGCGGATGCCGCGTCTTGCAAATGTCACTTTCCTGCCTCCCCCGAACGATGCGGCGACCTGGATGGCGCCCTTGTTTCGTCAGCCCGTCGAAAGCCCCGTCGAAAGTCCCGTGTTCATCGGCATGCCGCCGCTGCCGCGGCGGTCCGTCGCGTCAACTCAGTGCCTGGAACTCGACCCGGCGGTTTTCGGCCGCGGCCGGATCGGCGGGATTGGCCAGGAAGCGCTTGCCCATGCCAAGCGCCTCCAACCGCGAGGCGGCGATGCCGCAATCCTGGACCAGCCAGCGGCGCACTTCCTCGGCGCGCAGCTTGGAAAGGGTTTCGTTATAGCTGTCCGAGCCCTTGGCGTCGGTATGGCCGACGATGCGGAACAGCGCCACGTCCGATTGCCGCATGGCCGAGCACATCTTGTCCAGGGCCGGGCGCTGGTCGGGCGCGATGCTGGCCGAATCGAAGGCGAAGCGGATGGCGATATTGACCTGAAGCTCGGGCGCGAACTCGCCGAAGACCACGGTGCCCTCGCCTGCCGCGGCGTCCGCTTGGGCCGGCTCGCCGCTGGGGGTGACGGCAATCATGTCCAGACCGCGCGTCTTCTGGCCCTGGACGGTGGCGCGATACATTTCGCGCTGAGCCTCGAAGCGTTGCAGGATCTGCTCCTCGGTCAGGTCCTGCCCCTGGGCGGAACCGGCCAGAAGGCAAATACCGGACAATATGGCTAGACCAGTCCGCAGCACGGGAATCACCTTAAAAAACTGCATCCCTGAAAGAATATTTTACGCTAAACTAAGGATGTTTTCAATTCTTGCGCGATTGTTCGGGATGAGGATGCCTTGCCCGCAAAGGATCACCCGGTGAACGGTCCCACCACCCGGCGCGGCCTGTCGGTCCGGGGCGCCGGGCTGACCCATCGCGGCACGGTGCGCGACCAGAACGAGGACGCGATCCTGGTCGATCCCTCGGGCCGGGTCTGGGCGGTGGCCGACGGCATGGGCGGGCACCGGCTGGGCGGCTATGCCGCGGACCGGGTGATCGACGCGCTGGAGACCCTGGCCGACGGCGAGGATCCCGCCGCGGCGCTGGCCGCGCGCTTTGCCGCGGCCGATGCGCTGATCGCGGCGCGGGGCCGCAGCGAGGGCGCGGTGATCGGCGCCACCGCCGTCGCCGCGGTGATCCGGCGCGGGCGGCTGACGCTGGCCTGGGCCGGCGATGCGCGCGCCTATCTGCTGCGCGAGGACCGGCTGGCGCGGCTGACCCGCGATCATTCGCTGGTGCAGGAACTGGTCGATGCCGGCCGGCTGGCGCCCGAGGCGGCGCGCGACCACCCCCAGGCCAATATCGTCACCCGCGCCGTCGGGGCGGGGGCGGCGCCGGAACTGGCGGCGCTGGACCTGGTGGCGGGGGATCGGCTGCTGCTGTGCTCGGACGGGCTGACGCATGTGCTGGCCGATGCCGCGCTGGCCGAGGCGCTGCGCGAGACCCGGCCCGGCACGGCGCTGGCCGCCGGCACGCCCGCCGATGCCGCCTGTGCCCGGCTGCTCCAGCAGGTGCTGGCCGCGGGGGCGCCGGACAATGTCTCGGTCATCGTTGTCGACATCGGGCCGGGCTGAGATGGGCCGCCGTCCCGCCCCGCCGACTGCCCCGCCCGCGCGCAGCGCGATGCCGGGGCGCAGCCTGTCCCGCGCGCCGCGGCCGGCGGGCAGCCTGGCCGCGCCGATCATCGTGGCGATCGGCGTGGTGATCGGCGCCATCGCCTTTGCGGTCACGACCTGGTTTCTCGACAGCGCCGACCAGGCGACCGAGCTGCGCCTGTCCCGGCAAGAGGCGGAACTCGCCCTGCTGCGCGAGGCGCTGGCCGAGGCGCGGGTCGAACGCCAGGGGTTGCGCGCGGACCTGGCGCAGCTGCGCGACGACCTGAGCCTGGTGGCGAACCGTGCCCCGGTCGCGCCGCAGCTTCAGCTTGCCCCTCCGGCGGACCTGGGCGGCGAGGATTTCGAAAGCCCGCCGCCGACCGAGGCGCTGACCGAGCAGATGCGGCTGGCCAAGTCGCGCTTCAACAAGGGCATCACCCAGCCGCGCAACGCGACCATGCTGGCGATCCTGGGGCAGCCGCGCGACAGCTACAACACCGATTGCCAGCCGGTGACCAATCCCCGGCTGCGGGCGCTGATCGAGACGCGCAAGGTCGGCCCGATCACCGTGACCATGCTCAAGCCCGCGCTCGACAGCCTGGCGCGGGTGCTGGAGCGGCTGGAGCAGAGCGATCCCGACATCCATGCCAAGCTGGGCACGGCCGGCGGGCTGTGCGCGCGGCTGATCCGCGGCTCGACCCGGTCGATCTCGAACCATTCCTGGGGCACGGCCATCGACCTGACGCTGGAAGGGCAGCTCGACCCCTTTGCCGATGGCGCGACGCAGTTCGGGCTGCTGATCCTGGCCGAATATTTCAACGAGGAGGGCTGGTTCTGGGGCGCCGCCTATAACAGCCGCGAGGATTCGATGCATTTCGAGATCGGCGAGGAGACGCTGCGCAAATGGCAGGCCGAGGGGAAGCTCTGACCGCCGCCGCCGAACGGCTGGCCCGGCCGGTGCTGGCCTATGCCGACCGCCTGCCCTGGGTGGCCGAGGACATGGCGGCGCTGGCCGGCCATGCGCGGGTGCTGCTGGACCGTTTCGAGACCGAGGCGCTGCGGGCGGGCCTGTCGCCGCAGGCCGTGGCGGCGGCGCGGGCGGCGCTGGCGCTGCTCTTGCAGGATGCGGGCGCGGCCAATCCGGCGCTGCCGGGCTGGCAGGGCGCGGCGCGCGGCCTTGGCGTCCTGGACGGCGCCAGCCTGGCCGAGGCGCTGCGCCGCGGCGGGGCGGAACTGGACCCGGTGCGCGCCCTGGTGGACGATTGCCTGGCCCGGACCGAGGCGCGGCGGCAGGCGCTGGACCGCAGCCGGCCGGCGGGCTGGGGCGCCATGCTGGCGGTGCTGGCGGTGGCCTGGCTGCTGGCCGCCATGGCCTGGGCGCTGTGGGTCGAGACCGGGCAAAGCCGGGCGCTCGATCGGCTGTTCCAGGCCGAGGCGGTGGCGGCGGGGCTGGACCGCGCAGCGCCCTTTGCCGATCTGGGCGCGCGGCTTGACCGGTTGCAGCGGGCCGAGGCGCAGGTGGCGGCGGGCATGGCGCGGGTGCGGGTGCGGCCCTTGGGCTGGCTGACCGGGCGCGATGCGGCCCGCCGCGCGGCGGCGGCGCTGGCCGAGGCGCGTGCCCGCCACCTGCCGCCTGCCCTGGCCCGCGCCATCGACGCCGCCCTGGCCGGCGAGGGCGAGCCCGCGGCCGCCTATGACACGCTGCGCGCCTGGTCGGTGCTGTCGGGCGCGGCGGCATGGCAGCCCGCCTGGCTGGCCGGCTGGGCCGAGGATCGCGCCGGTGCCGATCCCGCCCTGACCGGCCTTGCCCCGCATCTGCTGGCCCTGCCGCGCCGTCCCGGCACCCCGGTCGCGCCGCCCGATGCCGAATTGCTGGCGCAGGCCCGCGTCCTGGCCGCCGAGGCGCCCGAGCCCGAGCGCGCCTTTCTGGAACTGCGCCGCTCGGCCGAGGCGGCGGCGCTGCCGCCCTGGCGCCCCTCGCAGGCGCTGCCGGTGCTGGCGGACATCGCCGAGCGCCGCTCGGGCCTGCCGCTGGATCGGCCGCTGCCGGGGCTTTACACCGCCGCCGGCTGGGACATGGCGCGGACGCGCGGCGCCGGCCTGGCGGTCGAGGCCGCCAGGCAGGCCGGCGCGGCGCTGCTTGCGCAAGCCCCGGCCCAGCGGAACGACAGCCCGGACCGGGTGATGGCGCTGCTGCAGGGGGCGACCTTGCAGCATTGGCAGGATTGGCTGGGCGACCTGCGGCTGCGTTCCTTCGACGACCGGCGGCGGGCGGTGCTGGTCTCGGGGGCGCTGTCGCGGCCGGATTCGCCCCTGGCGGCGCTGATCGCCGAGGTCTGGCGCCAGGCCGGCGGCACCGACCGCAGCCGCCCGCACGCGCTGCAACTGGCCGTCGCCGTCCGCTTCGGCCCCGAGATCCAATATGTCGAAAGCGGCCGCATCGCCCAGATCGCGGCGCTGTTTGCCGAACTGAACGTGGCGCTGGGGGCCATGGACGCGGATGCGGCGGATGCGCAGCGCCGGCTGCTTGGCGTGCAGGCGCGGGCGCGCACGGTCCGGGCGCTGCGCGACGCGCCGCCGCTGATCGGCCGGCTGGTCGAGGACACGCTGGCCGAAAGCGGCGCGGCCGAGGCCAGCGACCTGACCAACCCGCTGACCCGCGCCTGGCAGGCCGAGGTGCTGCCGCTTTGCGCCCCCGCCCTGGCCGGGCGCTTTCCCTTTGCCCAGGGCCCCGATGCCGATCCGGCCGCGGTCGCCGCCCTGATCGGGCCGGGCGGTGCGATGGACCGTTTCCTCGGCGCCCGCGCCGCCACCTTGCTGGACCGCGAGACCGATCCCTGGCGCTGGAAGCCCGAGGCGCGCTTTGCCGGGCTCAGCCCCGACAGCGCCGCCTTTCTGCAACGCGCGCTGACGGCGGGGGCGGCGCTGGCGCCGGGGCTGCGCATCTCGGCCGCCGCCCTGGCCGAACGCGGCCGGGCCACGCTGCTGATCGGCGGCCATGGCGGGCCGGTGGGCGCGGCGGGGGACGCGGTGGCGCTGGACTGGCCGGGCGCCGACCCCGCCGCCGGGATCGAGGTCAGCTTTGCCACGCCCGAGGGCGCGGCGCGATTGCAGCAGCCCGGCCCCTGGGGGCTGATGCGCCTGCTGGCGCCCCTGCGGCTGCGCGAACGCGACGGCGGCCGGCGCTTCCTGATCGACCTGCGCACCGAAGGCGCGCGGCTGTTCCTGGAGATGGGGTTCGACCGGCCGCTGAACCCGCTGTCGGCCCGGCGCCTGCTGGCGGGGCTGGCCTGCCCGCAAGTGCTGTAATCATTCGCCAATCCGCCCGGCTTGCGTCATACTGAAACCGGTATCCGGCCGGCGCATCGGCCCCGGAGGCAGGAGGTCAGCATGTCATCCGCCCGCGAGATCACCGTCGCCATCCCCGCCATCGGCGAGCCCGTCACCTTCGAGCGCATGGAGGGCGAGGAACAGGTCTCGGCCCCCTTCGCCTTCGAGCTGCGCCTGTCGGCCAAGACGCTGGACGTGAAGGCGGCCGACGTGCTGGGCACCCGCGCCACCATCGCCGTCAAGGGGCCCGAGGACAGCGAGCCGCGGCATTTCGACGGCCATGTCGCCGAGTTTGGCCTGGCCGAGATCCGCGACGATTTCGCCTTCTACCGGCTGCTTCTGCGCCCGGCGCTGTGGTTCGCAAGCCTGGCGACCGACAACCGCATCTTCCAGAACCTCTCGGTGCCCGACATCATCGAGGAGGTGCTGCGCGCCTATCCCGACGTGGTGCTGGACAAGCGGCTGGAGGGCAGCTACCCGCCCCGCGACTATTGCGTCCAGTTCGAGGAAAGCGACCTCGACTTCCTCCAGCGGCTGATGGAGGAGGAGGGAATCTTCTATTTCTTCGAGCATGGCGAGGATGGCCATGTCACCGTGCTGGCCGATGCCAATGCGGCGATGAAGCCCGCGCCGGGCGCCGAGGAGATCGCCTATGAGCCCGACAGCCCCAGCGCCCCGCGCGAGGGCGATTACCTGACCGGCTGGGTGCCGCGCGCCGCGATGCGCATCGGGGCTTTCGCGCAGACCGATTACGATTTCCTGAAACCCTCCTCGGACCTGATGGCGACGGCAAGTCGGCCCGAGGGCCATGCCGGCGACCGGCGCGAGGCTTACCTTTATCCCGGCCGGCACCTGGACCTGGGGCGCGGCGAGCGGCTGGCCGGCATCCGGCTGGAAGAGGGGCAGGCCGCCTTCGAGCGCGTCGCGGCCGAGGGCACCGCCCGGCCGCTGGGGCCGGGGCGCAGCTTCACGCTGGCGGGTTTCCCGCGCGAGGCGGAAAACGACCGCCATCTGGTGCTGTCCGCCCGCTATCGCATGTGGGACGACCAGGTCCGCGCCGGCCAGCGCGCCGGGCAGGAGGGGCGCGACCCCTTGGGCTATCACGTCCGGCTGGTCTGCGCCCCGGCGCGCATCCCCTTCCGCCCCGAGCGCCGCACGCCGCGCCGGCCGATGCGCGGGCCGCAGACCGCCGTGGTGGTGGGCCCCGCGGGGGCCGAGATCTATACCGACGAACATGCGCGGGTGAAGGTGCAGTTCTTCTGGGACCGCAAGGGCCGGCGCGACGCGCATTCCAGCTGCTTCGTGCGCGTCAGCCAGGCCTGGGCCGGGGCGGGCTGGGGTTTCATCCAGATCCCCCGCATCGGGCAGGAGGTGATCGTCGATTTCCTGGACGGAGATGCCGACCGGCCGATTATCACCGGCCGGGTCTACAATGCCGAGCAGGTGCCGCCCTATGGCCTGCCCGGCAATGCCACGCAATCGGGCTGGAAATCCAACAGCTCGCCCGGCGGCGGCGGCTGGAACGAGTTGCGCTTCGAGGACAAGGCCGGCGCCGAGGAGGTGTATTTCCAGGCGCAGAAGGACCATAACGAGCTGATCAAGAACGACGAGACCCGCCGCATCGGCCATGACTGGGTCGAGGATGTCGGCAACGACGCCACCCAGTCCATCGGCAACGACCGCCGCGAAAGCGTCGGCAACGACAAGTTCACCACCATCGGCGCGAACCGCCAGGTCTCGATCGGGGTGGACGATACGGAAAAGGTCGGCGGCCATCGCAGCCTGGACGTGGGCGCGACCGAGACGATCCATGTCGCCGCCAGCTCCACCGAGACCATCGACGGCGCGCATAGCCAGACCGTCGGCGGCATCCAGACCATCACCGTCAAGGCGGCGCGGGTGGACAGCGTGGCCGCGACCGAGACGCGCAATGTCGGGGCGGCGCAGACCAATACCATTGTCGGTGCGCGCGGCGTGACGGTGCTGGCCGGGCAGAACCACGCGATCTCCTCGGACGACGGCTGGAAGGTAGGCGGCAACCGCTCGACCAACGTGGCGGGGAACGAGACCGTCGAGGTCGGCGGCAACCGCAGCCACAAGGCGGGCGGCAACCGGGCCGAGAAGGTCGGCGGCGATTCGACGCTGGACGTTGCCGGCAAGCGGGCCACCACGGTCGGTGCGGATGAATTGCACAAGGTCGCCGGCAAGATGGGGCTGGACGTGGGTGCGGCGCTGGCCATCGTGGCGGCGGATTCGATCGCGCTGACCTGCGGCTCGGCCGCCATCGTGATGAAGAAGGACGGCACCATCACCATCGAGGGCAAGGACATCACGATCAAGGGCTCGGGCAAGATCGACGTGAAGGCCTCGGGCGAGACCTCGATCAAGGGCTCCAAGGTCAACCTGAACTGAAGAGCGCTGCCAGCGCAGGCCCCGGCGCCTCGGGATCGGCGGCCAGCGCCGGATGCCCGCGTTGCCACAGCAGCAGCGGCGGTGCCTCGGCCTTGCCCGCCGGCGCGGGCAGGGCCGCCAGCGCCTGCCACAGCGCATCGGGATCGGGCTCGGCGGCGGCTTGCAGCGCGGCCTCGCACCAGGGCTCCAGCGCCTCGGGTCCGGGCAGGCTGTCGGCCAGCAGGAACAGCGCCAGCGGAAAGCGCCGCCCCACTGCATCGGCCGAGGGCAGCACCAGCCCCGCCGCCGCCCGCCCGCCCGAGGCGATGCGCAGCCGCAGCCCGCCCTCCGGCCAGTCCTCGCGCCTGGCCAGATGCGCCGCGGCCCAGCGGTCCCAGCGGCGGCGGAACGGCTCGGGCAGGCCGCGGCCGACGAAATCGCCGCGCGCCGGCAGCTTGCCCCAGAAGCCCGCCTGCGCGCTCAGAACGCTTCCGGGCATCGGAAGGCGCCGAACATGCTCAGGTCGAAGGGATTCTCGACCGAGGCCGCGCGCAGCTCGAACCGGGCGGCATAGGGGCCGATGCCCAGCCGCAGGCCAAAGACCTCGGGCAGCGCGGTGGGCGACAGCCCGGCCTTGCGCACCAGCCGCAGCCAGGCCCAGGCGCCGGTCTCGGTGCTGATCGCCTCGCCCGTGCCATCGACGGGGGTGAAGCTCAGCGAGATCAGGTTGGTGCCGTCCTTGCCCGGCCAGGTCATCGGCATCGGCCGGGAGGCGGCATTGAAATAGACCAGGCTCTGCCCGTCGACGTTCAGTGTCACCCGCGCGGCATTCGGGGTCAGATCCTTCGGCTCCAGCGTGAATGCCATGACCGGCCCGGCGCCACCCGGAAACAGCGCGTCGCGGATGGCGCGGGCCTGTTCGAACGGCGCCAGCGTTCGCGCGTCCAGCCCCAGGTCGGCCCGCCAGCGCCAGGGCCGGGCGCTGGTGTCGACATAGGGCGCCAGCGTCTCGTTGGAGAAGGCGTCGAAGCGGCCGCCGGGGCCGAAAAGCTGCTGGAAGTCGCTGACCGTCACGTCGATGGCCGAATCCGCGACGAAGGGATAGCGCCCGCCCGTCGCCGCGCGGCAGAAGGGCAGCACATCCGCCCGCCAGCGCGCGTTGAGCTGCGCGAGGATCGCCTCGCGCGTGACGCTGATCGTGTCGCCGGCGATGGCGCCCAGCCAAGCGTTGACCGGGTCGGGCAGGGTGGCCGCGACATTGCGCAGATCGCCCGTCAGCTGCGGCAGCCCGCCGCGCGACAGCAGCGCCGCCTGCGGATCGGGGCTGGCCTGCACGGTCAAAAGCTCCTTGGACAGCGCCCCCAGCGCGGTCTCGGCATCCAGGATCAGCGGCGGCTTGCCGTCCACCTCGGCGACGATAGCCTTGAGGGGCGCGAAATGCCGGGCGATCTCGGCGCCGGGCGGCGGCGGCTCGGGCTCGCCCGGACGGCGGGCGGCGGCGGCGACCTTGGTGCCGATCCGCGCCGCGGCGCCAAGGCCCAGCTTGCCGGCCACCTTCTTCAGCACGCCGGGATTGATCTCGGGGCTGTCGCCCTGTTCGGGCGGGCGCGCCAGGTCGGTTTCGGCGACGACGGCGTTCAGCAGCCGCTTGAGCGTGCTGTCGGGACTGGCAAGGTCTTTCAGGTTCGCGGTGGCGGTGGCCAGGTCGGGGATCGGCGCCAGCCGCACGTCGCGCAGGAAGCCTTCCCAGGCGTTGATGAAATCGTCCTGGTAAAGCTTCATCATGTCGGCCTGCAACGAGGCGGCCGAGGCATCGGCGCTTTCCGCACAGCCGCCGGCAAAGACCTTGCGGTCGTTCAGCGCAGCCTCGGCCATGCTGGGCAGCATCGGCAGCACCGTGCCGTGAAAGCCCTGCCAGGTGAAGGCGCCGGGAATGCCCTGGCGCAGGGTCTGGCCCGACAGCCGCGTCAGAACCTGCCCCGCCAAAGGCCCGGCCTTTTCCGCCGGGATCCAGTCGGGCAGGGTGGCGATCTCGGGCTCGGACATCAGCGCGCGATAGCTGCGCAGCGACAAGGGCACGGTGCAGATCGCCTGCAAGGCGGCCTCGACCAGTTGCGGATCGGCCTGGATGCGGCTTTCGTCGCCGCCCAGCCGGTCCAGCGCGGCAAGTTGCCAGGCGCGCGCCGCCTCGGTCGGGAAGGGGGTCTCGGCGGCAAAGGCGGGCAGCACCTCCTGCCACCATTCCGCGAGCCAAGCCCGGTCATAGGGGCCAAGCCCGGTCAGCATCTGATAGGCCTTCAGCGCGCCCAGCAGGAAATCCGGGTCGCGGATCTGCCGCCACATGGTCGCCTCCAGAAAGGCGACCATGCGCGGCTCCAGCAGGTTGCGCAGCCCGCGTTCGCGGGCCAGCCGGGCCGCGCCCTCGATCTCGGCCGCGGCCGAGGGGCCGATCAGCGCCAAGGGTCCGCCGGGCACCGGCGTCCGCGCCGCCTCGATCTCGGTCATGGCATCCAGCGCGACGGGCAGGTCCAGGGGCTCGGTCGGCGCCTGGCGCGAGGCGGCGTTGGCCAGCCGCCCCGACAGGTCGGCCAGCAGGCGCTGCTGGTCCGCGACCGCGCCGGACTGGCGCATGGTGTTGAACAGGAACCCCAGGCCCGCCAGCAGCACCAGCAGCGCCGCCGCCGCCGCCGAGCCGCGCCAGAGCCATGTCCGGCGCTCCTCGGCGCGCGGGTCGAACAGGCCCAAGCCTGCCTCGCCGAAGATCACCCCGGCCAGCAGGTCGTGCAGGAAGAAGGACCGCCGCTCGCCCATCATCCGATGCGGCGCCGCCGCGGGCGCCAGGCCAAAGCCCGCCGCCATCCCGGCCAGCATTCGGTCCAGCGGCGAGCCTTCCTGCGTGGCCGAGGTCAGGTAGAAGCCGCGCAGCCAGGGGGTCTGCTCATAGCGGCTTTCGCCGAAGGCGGTGTCGATCAGCAGCCGCAGCGGCGGTTCCAGCCGCTCGAACTCGGCCGGAAAGCGGAAGATCGCGGCGCGCTGCGGCAGGTCGGCATCCTCGGCCAGCCGCGCGTCCAGCCGGCCCTCCAGCACGGCGGCGAGGCTGCGGAACTCGCGGGTGATCGCCTCGGGCTCGGGCAAGGCATCGACCGGCAGGGTCGCGCCCCAGACCTGCGCCCGCTGGGCCGAGGTCAGCGCGCCGAAGAACGCCTCGAAGCCCGGCAGCCGGTCGGCCTTGGTCAGCATCAGATAGACCGGCAGCTGCATCTCCAGCCGCTCGGCGATCTCGGTCAGGCGCTTGCGGATCTCGCGCGCGTGGCGGCGCAGCGCGTCCTCGGGGCCCAGCAATTCGTCCAGCGACAAGGCCACGATCACCCCGTTCAGCGCCCGCCGGCCGCGATGCTTCTTGAGCAGGTCGAGAAAGCCGGCCCATTCCGCCGCGTCGCGCTCGGGCTCGCTGGACTGGTCGGTATAGCGGCCGGCGGTGTCGACCAGCACGGCGGTCTCGGTAAAGAACCAGTCGCAATTGCGGGTGCCGCCGACGCCCTTCAGGTCGTCGTTCAGCGCGATGGGAAAGTTCAGCCCCGACTGGCGCAGCGCCGTGGTCTTGCCGGTGCCGGGCGGGCCGATGATGACATACCAGGGCATCTCGCGCAGAAAGCGCCGCTTGCCCAGCCGCGAGCGCGCCAGCGTCGCCAGGATTTCCTGGAACTTGCCGCCGATCTCGGCCGCGGCATCGGGCGCGTCGGGCAGGGGCGGCGGCGCGGCCAGTTCGGTGACGAACATGCGGTTGCGCCGCGCCGCGCGGATCTGGCCCAGCAGCAGGATCAGCAGCCACAGGACCAGGATGGCGCCCAGGCACAGCGCGCGGATCTCGGCGCTTTCCAGGGGCGCCGCCTCGCCGACCGAGACCAGCGGGCCATAGAACCAGATCGCAGCCGCCAGCAGCGCCAGCCCGACGAAGGTCCAGAAGCCGCGGGACAGGAGGAACCGGAACATGGCCTTGAGCACGCGCATCTATTGCCTCTTTTCGATGCGGATCTCGATCCGGCGGTTCTGGGCACGGCCGTCGCGGGTGGCGTTGTCGGCGACCGGCTGGCTGTCGGCGCGGCCCTCGGCGCTGATGAGCTCGGCGGGCACGCCGGCCGCCGCCAGCGCCTGCGCCACGGTCTCGGCCCGCGCCTCGGACAGGCCCTGGTTCGAGGCGAAGGGATTGCTGCGCTGCACCGGCACGTTGTCGGTATGGCCGCTGACCGCGACCGCGCCGATGCGATGCGCGTTGGCCACGACGGTCCTGCCGATCGCCTCGACCAGCGGCTGATAGGCGGGGTTCAGGCTGGCCTTGGCCGAGCGGAACACCTCGGGATTGCTGGCCTGCACCACCAGCACCACGAGGCCCGAGGTTTCGCGCCCCTTCATGGCCGGGCGCAGGGCGGCGGGCAGGGCGGCCTCGAAGGCGGGCAGCAGCGGGTCGATCACGGTGGCCGGCAGTTCCGGGGCCGGCTCGACGGTCTGGCGCACGGGCCTGAAGATCGCGGCGCGTTCGGCCGGCGGCAGGCCGGCGGCCTGGGTGAACAGGCTTTCCGCCTTGCCCGAAAGGTGCATGGAGAGGCCCGCGTGGATCGCCAGGACCAGCCCCAGCGCGCCCAGCCACAGCGTCCACAGCGGCACGGCGAAACGGCGCGGCGTGTCGGGCGCGATCACCCCGGCGCCGTGCGGGGCCAGCGGCATGGCCTCGCGTTCCGGGTCGCGCAACAGCCGGGCAATCTGCGCGCGCAGCGCCACCAGCGCGCCTTCGCCGGCGCCGCCCTGCACGCGATACTTGCCGCGAAAGCCCAGGCAGAGGCACAGCCAGGCCAGTTCCAGCAGGTCGCGCTCGCCGGCCGGGTTGCGCATCAGCGCCTCCAGCCGGTCGAAGAAGCGGGTGCCGGCATCGACCTCGCCGGTCATCTGCGTGACCAAGGGCTGCCGGGGCCAGTCGCTTTGCCCGCCCCAGGGCGTGTTCAACGCCAGGTCGTCCAGCAGGGCGGCGACGAACCAGGCGCCCTGGTCGGCCCGGCTCAGCGGCACGCCGGCAGCGACCGAGGTGTCGCGCCCCTCGACCAGCACCGATTGCAGCCGCGCGCGCAGCGCCTCGGGGCGGGCGGGGGGATTGGCGCGCTCAAGCTCGGGCGCCAGTTCCAGCAGCGTGGCATGGGCGGCGACCAGCGGGTTGGCATGCGCCCGCCCGCGCCGGGCATGGGGCGCGGCCTCGGGCGCGGCGGGATCGGGGGCGGCCTGCCAAGTGGGGCGTGGCGGCGCGGGACCGGGGCCGGGCGGATCGGGCAGGGATTGCGGCCGGCCCGCGCCCAGCGGTCGGATCCGGGTGCGACCGGGGTCGCCAAGGCCGAATGGATCGTTCTGGTCGCCCATTCCCCGCCCCTATCTGCTGACCGCGTAGCAGTCGATTTCGGGTTCGCGGTCCAGCTTGCCCGATACGCCCAGCACGAAGCCCGGCGAGGCTTGCAGCCGTGCCCAATGCTCGGACTTTCGGTCCAGCTCCAGGCACAGCCGGTCGCCGTCATAGGGGATCTCGCGCGGCTGCGAATGCAGCGGCCGCAGGGGAATGCCCGGCAGGCGCGAGGTCCACAGCGCCTCGAACTCCTCGGCCGCGCCCACCGTGACCTGGCGGGTGAAAAGCTGCATCAGCCCCTCGTCCGACATGTCGGAGCCGATGCGCAGCACGATGCGGCTGTTTTGCAGGATCTCGGGGTTGTCGATGCGCACCTTCCAGACGTTCTGCGCGTGGCGGGCGACCGGCAGGGCGCGGGATTTCGGCTCGACATGGCGCAGGGACAGGATCAGCGAGCGCAGCGCATCGGCCAGCGCGGCGAAACCCGGCTGCGGGTCGGCATGGTCGTAATCCGGCAGGGGCGACAGCCGCCGGGTCGAGGAGCCATAGGTCGCCATCCGCCCCGCCAGCTCGGCCAGGTCGGCGAAAAGCTCGGACGGATGCGCAAGGTTCTGCGCCAGCAGGTGTTGCAGCCTTGGCCGCGCGGCATTGGCCAGTTCCAGGATCAGCAGGTTCTCGACCGAGCGGCCGGCGCCGCCCAGCACCATGCCGCCCTGCGCCTCGATGATGCGGTCGAGCCCGGTGACCAGTTCCTTGAGCAGCCCGCCATACCAGGGCACGGCGGCCAGGGTCAGGGCGGGGGGCAGCCAGCCCTCGGCCAGCGCGACCCGGCCGTCGGCGGCCAGCCCCTCGATGCCCGCCAGCGGCAGGGTGACGGCGCCCTGCGTGGCCTCGCCGGGCAGGAACAGCCGAGTCGAGAGCCGGGCGATCTCGACCTCGGCGGGTTCGGCGCCGCCGCGGATCTCGTCGCGCAGGCTGGCCCATTCGCCGCGCCAGCGCGCGCCGCCCGGCTCGGCATGGGCGGGATCGACCGCCGCCGTGCCGGGCTGGCGCGGCGCCACGCCCAAAAGGACCGCGCCGGCGGGTGTCGCACGGCTGACCGCGACCGGCGGCGGCGGCGGGCTGTCGGCCGGGATGCGAAAGCCGGTGCCGTCGGGGAACAGCCCCTCGGCCTCGGCCACGGCGACCTGCCCGGCCTCCAGCGCCGCGGGGTCCAGCCGCAGCGCGACAAAGCCCCAGGCCTGCCGCGGCCGCGCCCGCAGCAGCGCGCGCAGCTGGGCCGCGGCATGGCGGTCCTGCTGCTGGAAATGCTGCGGGCGCAGGAACAGGCCCTCGGACCAGACGACGCGGCTGCCTTCGGTCATGCGCTTTCCCTTCAGGCTGGGGTCATGGTGACGCCGCCCGGACCGGCGGTGACGGTGAAGCTGGCGGTCCCGGTGGGCGAGACGGCGGCCTTGGCGCGGGTGGTCTTGCCGGCCGGGTCGCGATAGCCGGCGACCACCGCCACCGCCGTCGTCGCCGGGTCGAGTACCAGCGCCTTTTCGGCGCTGCCGCCGGGGGCCAGCGTGACCGTTTCCGCCTTGACCAGGTCGGCCCCCAGGGCGGCGGCGGGGTCTTGCAGCGCCAGCGTGTCGGCGGCGTCGAAGCCGGCGGTGCCGCGCAATTGCAGGATATGCAGCGTCAGCGGCCGGTCGCTGCCGTCGGGGCCGGGATTGACCCCGGCCGAGGCCGACATGGCCAGATTGACCGAGCCGGGACCGGCCGGCCCGCCGCAGGCCGCGGTCAGCGCCAGCGTTCCAAGCCCGGCCAGCGTGGCCCGGCGGGTGAGGATGGGAAGGATCGTCGTCATGGCTCGCTCCTCTCGGGGGTTTCGTAGGCATCGCGGAATTCGGCGCCGACCTCGCCCAGGAAACGGTCTTCGGCGGCGCGGGCGATCTCGGCCCAGCGGGCGGCATAGGCGTCCCAGAGCAGCGCCGAGCGCCCGCCGGCCAGCAGCGCCCGCAGCATCCCGGCATCGGCCAGCTGCGCCTCGATCGCCTCGGGCGAGAAGCGGTCGATCATCCGGCGCAGCGCCGCCTGCAAGCCGTGCCAGCTGCGCATCCGGTGGTCGGCAAGGTCGCGGAACGCCTCGGCGATGGCGGCGTCCGGGTCCAGGTAGCCCGCCCCGCGCGGCGCGACCAGCGCGGCCACCTGCTCGTCGGGCATGGCCAGGAATTTCAGCGGGTTGACCTGGGCCGCGCCCAGCGTGGTGCGGGCGACGCGCAGCGAGCCCTTTTCCTCGGCCCGCGCGCGCAGCAATGCGACCAGCCCCTCGGCCAGCATGCGGTAGCGCCGGCCAAGCGCCTCGAGGTCCACGTCCTCGGTGGCCGACGGATCCAGCTCGGCGCCGCGCAGAAAGGCGGCGGCCGCGTCGGATGGCGGCTGCGGTTGCGGGGCCAGGGCGGGGGGAGGGGTTGCCGCGACGGGCGCGGGGTCGGGCTGGGGCGGTGTCGCGCCGGATGGCCCCCAGTTCCAGCCGTCGCCTTGCGGGGCCGGTTCGGCCGGCGCGGCAGGCGGTGCGGCGGGCAGCGGGTCCAGCGTGAAGGGATCGTCGAAGCCCGGCGGCGGTGCGGGCGGCAGCGGCGGCGCGAAACGGCCGGTGGTGCGCTCGAAGGGCTCGGGCAGTTCCGAGGGCCGCGGCGGCGGCGGCGGTGGTGGCTCGCGGGGGGCGAAGAACGGGTCGACGCCGATGCCCGGATCGGTGGGCGCCGCCGCGGCGGCCTGCGCCCCGGCCTCGACGGCCACGCCCAGCGTCACGTCGCCCAGCCGCAACCGCATCCCGTCGCGCAGCACGGCGCTGCGGTCCGGTCCCAGCGGCTCGGCCGCCCCGTCGAGGAACAGCCCGCCGGTGCTGGTATCGGTGACGGTCCAACCCTCGGCCGTGGCCTCGACGATGCAATGGCGGCGCGAGACGAACATCTCGGGATCGTCGATCTGCCAGTCGCAGCCCGGCTCGCGCCCCAGCACCGCCCGGCCGCCCTCCAGCCGCAATTCGGTTTGGGGCTGGGGAACGGGGCTGGTGAGGACGGTGAGGCGCAGGGTCATCAGGCGACCTGCCTTTCGTCCAAGGGCAGGCGCAGGTCGTCGCGGTCCCGCGCGGCCCCGTCGCCCAGCCAGCCGGTCCGGCCAAGCGCCGGTCCCCGCCCCAGCGCGGGCGGCGGTACCTCGGGCGCGGCCAGCACCAGCCGCAGGTCGAAGCCGATCTCCTCGCCCATGGCAAAGCGCAGCAGGCGGCGCAGCGCCGCCCGTTCCGCGCCTTCCTCGGCCAGCCGGCGGTATTGCGCAAGCGGCAGCGGGCCGACGGTGATCTCGGCCCGCGCCTGCGGCTGATAGACCCGCGGACCCAGCATCGCACCCCGGCCAAGCCCGGCATGGGCGCGGCCAAGGCGGCTGGCCAGGGCGGCGGGGATGTCCTGCCAATAGGGCACGAACTCGGCCACCCGCACCGGCGCGTCCAGCAGGTCCGACAGCAGCGCCGCCAGCACCTCGGGGCTGCGAACCTGGCCGGCCAGCCCGGTGGCATGGCGCAGGGCGGGCGCGGGATCGTCCAGCGCCTCGGCGCTGCCAGGCAGGCCGAGCCCGGCCAGCGCCGCGATCATCGCCGCAAGCCTGCCCTCGCGCCCGTGATCGGCGGCGAGGGCGGGCTGCGCCTCGGCAAAGGCGCGGTAGTAAAGCGCCATCATCCGGTGTTGGAGCAGGTTGCAGAACTCCAGGAAGGCGCGATCCGCCCCCGGCTCGGGCTGGGCGGAGCCGGCGAACCAGCGTTCGGACATGCGTTCCAGCATGCGGCGGCTGAGATGCAGCGGCATCGGGCCTTCGGGGCCGAAAAGCCCGGTGATCTCCAGCGCGATGCGGGCGGGACTGTCGCCTTCGGCGGGGCTGAAGCGCGCGACCTCGCGGGCGGCGGGGCCCAGCCGGATCTCTTGCCCCAGCCGCGCCGGCTCCTGGTCCGGGCCGCCGGCATGGCCGAAGCGGCGGCCGGGCGCTTCCAGCCGCCGCATCAGGGCGAAGGCCTCGATGCCGGGGGGCGGGGGCGGTTCCCCGGTCAGATCCGGGGGCGCAGGCCGGGCCGCATCGGCCATGACATCTCCTCCTGTTTCTGCACAAGGCGGGTGCGGGTGCGCACGAAGCTGTTGACCGAGGCGTGCCGGGCGAACAGCCGGTCGAGCAGCGCCGGCAGAAGCAGCCGGCTGGCCCCGGCCAGCGGCGCCTCGTCGATTTCCAGCGTGATCTCGGTGCCGCGGCCGAAGGCCAGCGGGCCGGGCAGGTCCAGCCGCGCGATCACCGGGCGGCTGGCGACGGCGGCGACGGCGCGGGCGTGGCGGGCAAGCTGCGGATCGCCGCGATCGGCGTAAAGCGCCAGCAGCGCGCAAAGCGGCGCGCCGTCGCGCCCGGCCTCGGCCAGCGACAGATGGCCCGAGGCAAGCTGCGCCACCAGCCGCCAGGTCAGCTCGTCCAGCCCCGCCGCACCGCCCTGACCCGCCTGCGGCGGTGCGCCCGCCAGCGCCGGTTGCGGCCGGCGCATCGGGCCGACCAAGTCAACCCGCATCACCGGCTCGCCGCCCTCGGGCGTCAGCCGCGGCGTGTCGTCCAGGATCGGCAGGTCGCGATTGGTGCAAAGCGCGCGGATGTCCAGCCGGCGCGGCATCCAGTCCGCGGCGCGCGAGACCGAGATCCACAGGTCATGCCCGGCATAGGAGCTGCGCATCTGGCCGCGCCGGATTTCGTCGGTGGCCGGGCGGCGGGGGCGGCGCTCGGCCCACCAGACCGGGCCGGCATGGCGCGGCGCCTCGGGGGCATGGGCGGGGCAGAGCAGCCCGTCCGCGCCCTCGCGGTCGGCATCGGCGACGCGGATCAGGCGATAGACCTCGAAATCGCGGGTGCGGGCGCGGTCGGGATGGACCGGATGCGCCGTCGCCCGCGGGTCGAGTTCGACGAAGTTGCACTCTTTCTCGAACAGGTTGACCAGCGGCACGGCGAACAGCCGGAAATCGTCGCGGCCCAGCCCCTCCAGCAGCGGCTCGGGGCGGGCAAGCGGCAGGGCAAGCTCCAGCGCCACCCCCTCGCCGCATTGCCGGGCGGCGGGGGCGAGCCCGTCCAGCCGCAGGTAGTGAAAGCGTTCCGGCATCAGGAAATAGTCGCGCAGCAGCCTGAAGCCCTCGAAGCTGCGGCGCAGGCGCGGGGTCAGCCCCTCGTCGTCGCCGGTGCCGACCAGTTCGGGCCGGTCGAGGGGAAGCGCCTGCGCGCCCGGCCGGGCGGGCCGGGCCAGCGCCCCCAGCCCGTTGCCGAAGATCGCGTCGAACAACGGACCCGCCCGCGCGCTGCCGGCAAAGCACAGGTCGAGCCGGTCCAGCGCCAGCGCCGACAGCGCGGCCGGACCCGTCGCGTTCAGGCCGATGCGGATGCCCGCCTCTGCCCCCGGCACGGCAAGGCCGGCGGCGGCCAGCGCGCCGCGGTCGGGCAGGTAATCCGCCGCCGCCAGCGCCAACGGCCAGAGCGTCACCGCCTGCGCGGTGGCATAGGTGGCGCGGGTGGCCAGGCCTTCGCGCGCGGCGGCGACGAAGCGGCTGCCGCGCGGCACCGGATGCCCGCCCGCCATGGCCTGCACCTGCGGGCCGGGTTGCAGCACGCCGATGCCCATGGCCGGCCCCGGCGCGGCCAGGTCGGGCCAGAGCGCGTCCAGCACCCCGGCGGTGAAACGCTGGCCCTCGGCCTCGACCTTCATCCGCGTGCGGGCGGCCAGGAAGGCCACGCCCTCCAGCAGCCGCTCGACATAGGGGTCGGGGCAGGGCACGGCGTCCAGCGACAGGTTGCGCGCCACGTTGGGATGCAGGGCGGCGAATTCGCCGGCCAGCACCCGGATATGGTCCAGCTCGGCCTCGTAGGCGGCAAGGAAGGCGCGGTCCATCAGCCCTCCTCCAGCACCGTGGCGGCGATGCCCGTGTCCAGGTCGATGGTGGTCAGCAGCCGCAGCCGCTCGGGCGCCGGGGCCATCAGCAACAGCCCCTCGATGCGCACGCGCAGGCCGATGCGGGTGCCGGGCTCGACCCTGACGCGGATGGTGTCGCGGCGCAGGCGCGGCTCGAACACCGCCAGCACCTCGCGTAATTCGCGGGCCAGCGCCTCGTGGTCGAAATCTCCCGCGCGCCGCCCGGCAAAGGCCGGCACGCCGTAATTCAGCACCGAGGCGCGGACATGGGGGAAATCGGCCAGCATCTCGGCCGGATCCTCGGCGCCGCCGGCGATGCCGGGGGGCGCGGCGCGGCGCTCGGCCGGCGTCAGCAGATAGCGCACCTCCAGCCGCTCGATGCCGAACAGATCCTCGATGTCGCGGCGCACCGCCTCGCGCAGGACATCGGGCGTGACCCGGATGCCGCGCTCCTGCAAGGCGGCGTGGCGGGCCTGCAATTGCGCCAAGGCCGCCAGGTCGCGCGCCTGCTCGGGGTCGAGCCCCTCCCGACCCTGGCCGGCCAGCAGCGCCCGAAGCCCTGCGGCGCCGTGGCGCGCGGTCAGCGCCGCCTTGCGCCTTGCGATCTCGGCCGACAGCGCGGGCAGGTCGTCGATCAGCCGGTCCCAGAGGCTCGGCTGCACCGCCTCGCGCCGCGCCTGGAGGGGCACGGCGGTCGGGGGGCGGTCGGGGGCGGGGCTGGCCATGGCGATCCTGTGCGCATCCCGGCGGTCACTTGGCCGCCATCAGGTCGTACTCGACCTCGTGCTCGTCGCCCTTCGAATGGTCGTCGGCCTGCACGACGTATTTGATCGCGACCTTTTCGAACGAGATGCCGATCTGCTCGGCGATGGTGTCGATTTCCGGGGCCGGCTGGTTCTGGCTCATCGAATAGGACGAGATCAGGCAGTTGGTCATGGTGATGGTCAGGTAATCCAGATGCGCCTCGCCCGAATCCTTGCGGACGGTGAAGGTCATCGCCTCGAAGGCCTTGCCTTGCATGCAGGCCAGCGCCAGGTAGGGCGAGGCGGCGTCATACCATTTGTAAAGCGTCAGGTCGCTGATGGTGGCGCGACCGCGCACGCGGCCCGACCCGGTCGCGGCCGAGCTTTTCTGCTCGGCCTTCAGGTCGGCGCCCCAGATGTCGATTTCGCCTTCGTGATCGGCCCGGCGCGATTCGCCGTCGATGCCGTCGATCTTGAGGTATCCGGTGAAAGCCATCTCACATCTCCCTGTTCGGCCTGTTCGGCAAGCCGGGTTTCAGACATGGCGGGGCCCCTCGGGGCCGCGTCAGGGGCCGCGCGCGTCATGCACCCGCCGGCCCGGCGCCGCAGGGGCCGCCGCGGCCCCTGGGCAAAAGCGCGTCACGGCCCCTTGACCGAGGGCAGTTCCGAAACCAGCCGCAGCGAGGCGTTGATGCCTTCCAGCTGGTAATGCGGGCGCAGGTAGAAGCGGGCGGCGTAATAGCCGGGCCGGCCCTCGACGCTGTCCACCTGCACCTCGGCCTTGGCCAGCGGACGCTTGGCCTTGGCCTTGTCGTCGGCCATGGCGGTATTGGCCAGCACATAGCGGTTGATCCATTCGGACAGCCAGACCTCCATGTCGGCGCGTTCCTTGAAGGTGCCGATCTTGTCGCGGGCGATGGCCTTGAGGTAATGCGCGAAGCGGCAGACCGGCAGCAGATAGGGCAGGTTCGCCGACAGCCGCTCGTTGGCCTGGGCATCGGGGTCGACCAGCCGCCCGGCGCGGGCCTCGCAATCCTGCAGGGTCTGCGCGCCCAGGAAGGCCGCGATATCGGTGTTCTTGCGATGCAGGATCGGCATCAGCCCCAGCTTGGCCAATTCATGTTCGCGCCGGTCGTCGATGGCGATCTCGGTGGGGCATTTCATCACCACCGAGCCGTCGTCGCTGGGGAAGGTATGCACCGGCAGGTTGGTGACGGCGCCCCCGGATTCCACGCCGCGGATCTGGCTGCCCCAGCCGTAAAGCTTGTGGCTGCGGTTGATGTTCACCCCCATGGGGAAGGCGGCGTTCATCCAGACGTAATGGTCATGCTTGCCGTCGATCTCCTCGCGGAAGTCGAAGCCCTTGACCGGGATGGTGTCCGGCCCATAGGGCAGCCGCGCCAGCACCCGCGGCAGGGTCAGGCCGATATAGCGCGCATCCTCGCTTTCGCGCAGGCTTTGCCAAGCCGCGTAATCGGGCGAGGATGTGACCATCTTCAGATCCTGCGGATTGGGCAGTTCCTGCCAGCTTTCCATGCGGAACAGCCGGGGCGAGGCCGCCGCGATGAAGGGCGCATGCGCCGAGGCGCAGATCCCCGACAGGTTGCGCAGCAGCCCCACGTCGCGCGGATGGTGGCTGAATTCGTAATCCCCGATGATGCTGCCGAAGGGGGCGCCGCCGAAGCTGGAATATTCCTCGGTATAGAGCTTGCGGAACATGGGCGACTGGTCCCACATCTGCCCCTCGAAATCCTCCAGCTGGTCGGCAAGCTCGTCCTTGGTGATGTTCAGCACCCGGATCTTGAGCATGGTGTCGGTTTCGGTGTTGTTGACCAGGTAATGCAGCCCGCGCCAGCTGCCTTCCATGCGGCGGATCTCGGGGGCGTGCAGCACCTCGTTCATTTGCACGGTCAGCAACTCGTCGATGCCGGCGATCAGCGACTTGATCGAGCGCACGGCATTGCCGGAAATCGTGGCGCTGCCGGCCTTTTCGCGGGCGGCAAGCGCCAGGTTGGCGACCAGTTCGCGCAGCTTGGCGCTGTCGTCCTGTTCCTTGACGCGGAAGTCCTTTTCCAGAAGCGCGCCGAACTCGTCCAGGTCGACGGCCTCGGCTTCGGGGGCGGCTTCGGTGCCCTTGAGTTCCTGTTCGGCCATGGTTCAGCCCTCCGTCCCGTCGCTGGCCGGGCTCACCGCCTGCTCGGCGATGCGGGCCAGCAGCGGCTCGTCGTTCAGAAGCTGGGCGATGCGCTTTTCGGCGCTGGCCTTGCCGTCCATATAGCTCAGCAGTTCCTCGAGCTTGCGGCGCATCTTCATCAGCTCGGCCAGTTCCGGGATCTGCTCGGCGATGCGGTCGGGGGCGAAATCGCCCATGTTGCGAAAGGTCAGGTCCACGAACATCTCCTCCTCGCCGCCCTCCTCGCCTTCCTTGCCGGGCAGGCGGTTCGGGATGCGGGCGGTGACGCGGGGCGACAGCGCCTCCATGAAGGCGGGGAAGCGGCCGGCATCCACCTCGACGAAGGACCGTTCGGCGGGCGGCTTCTGCGCCTCGCGTGAGGTGGACTTGCCCGCCAGATCCGCCATCACCCCCATGACGAAGGGCAGTTCGATGGTGGTCGGGCTGCCGTAATGCTCGACGTCATAGGCGATCTGCACCCTTGGGGCGCGATTGCGTTCGATTACCTTGGCCTTGCTCTCGCTCATCGCGGGTTACTCCCTGTCGCGGCGCCATCCGGCGCCGTCCCCGATTGCGCCCTGCCGTCAGCGTCCCTTGTCCTCGGTCACTCCGGCGACATTGCGGAATTCCTTCATCCCTCCCGGCGCCAGTTCCTCCATCAATTGCAGGAAGTTCATCGGCACCATCTTCTTCATCCGCCGCGCCAGATGCGGCAAGGGCGAGGCGGGTTCGTTGCGGTCGTAGAAATCGATGATGAGGTCGAGGCAGGCCTCGACCTGGGCGCGCGAGGCCAGCCGGGACGGCAGGCCCGCCGATGCCGGTGCAGCGGCCGCGGCGGCGGGCATGGGGCCGGGCATCGGGGCGGGCGCTGCGGCCGGCGCATCGGCTGCTTGCGCCGTGGCCGGGGCGGCCGCGCGGGTGAATTGCGCCGGCGGGCTGGCCAGGGTCGCCGCCATCCGCTCCAGCACCCGGCGCAGCGCCGGGAAGCGGGTCGGCGGGTCGTCCCCGATGCGCGCGGCCAGGGCCGCCTCCAGCCGGTCGAGCGCCGCCAGCGCGGCCGCAAGCCCCGTTTCCAGCCGCGCCACCGTTTCGGGCTCGGTGTCGCGCAGGGCGCGGCAGGCGGTCAGCACCCGCGTCACCCTGGCGTCATGGCGGGCCTCGCGCTCGGCCTGTTCGGCGGCGGAAAGCCCGGTCGGCCCCTCGGCCGCCAGCATCGAGGCCGAGACCGCCCCCGCCGCCAGATCCCCGCCCGAGACCACCGGCAGGCCACGCGGGGCCAGGACGGTGTTGAACTCCAGATCGCCCAGGATGCCGGCATCGGCATTCTCGATCTGGTAAAGCGCGTTGATGCGGCGCAGTGCCGCTTCGCGTACCAGCTGGCCCTCGCGCAGGGCGGGATGCAGGTGGTCCCACCAGGTTTCCAGCGTCTCGGCCAGCAGGTCCAGCCCCTCGGCCAGCCCCTCGGGGCCGCGCATGTTGGTCATGATCCGCGCCACGACAACCAGCAGGCGCAGGTCGCGGCCGGTCTGGGCCAGGGCCTCGGCCTCGTCCAGCAGATGCGCCCAGTCCAGCGCCACGTCGCCGGTATTGCCCTTGGCCAGCTGTTCGGCCCGCGCCGCCCGAGAGGCCCCGTCCAGCGCCCTTTCAAGCGCCAGGAACCTCATGTCGTTGCGAAGATCCAGCCCGGCGGAATCCGGCACGGCGAGCGGAGCGAGAAACATAGGAGTAACCTTCTCAAAGGCCGCATTATGTTCTTCTCGAAATGGGAAAATCATCTCATGGACTGCGGCTTTGCGCAATGAAATCCTGCGGATCGGCCGATATGCCCCTTGCGGCACGCGCGCCGGGCCCATCCGCCGTCAGGGCCGCAGGTCCAGGACGCGCTGGGTGGCGGCCAGGATGAGCTGGGGATCGGCCGCGCGCCGCGCCGCCAGCGCCTCGGCAAAGGCGGCGGCGGATTCGTCGCCCGGCCGGCGCTCGTCGAAAAGCGGGCCGCGGGTCACGAAGGCAAAGATCCCGGCCTTGCCGAAATCGCGGTCGTTGACGCGAAAGGCGATGCGTCCCTGGCCCAGGGCGGCCTCCTCGGCGGGCCAGAGCACGCGCACGCGGCGCAGCGCGCCTTCGGGCTGGCCGATGCGGTCCAGCCGGGTTTCCTGATCGGTCATGTTGGGCAGGATGTTGAAGACCTTGCCGGTCTCCTCGACCGCGACCCAAAGCTCGGCGCCGGGCGTCGCCGCTAGTTCGGCGGGGACCAGCACGTCCGCGACCGGGTTGTCGCCGGGGCGGTATATCCCGGTCAGCGAGGGTTCGGGCCGGCCTGCCTCGGCCAGGCGAATGCCGATGCCGCCCTCGGGCAGGTCCGCCGCCGCGGCGCGGATCCGGCAGAGCGAGGGGCTGAGCGTCTCGATCTCCAGCCGCAGGGCGCGCTCGCCCAGGGCCGGGCGCAGCGCCTCGGCCAGTGCCGCCGCGGCGGCCGCATCGGGCAGGGCGCCGCGGATCGCCACGCCGGCACCGGGCGGGGCGCCGCCCGGGGACAGGTCGCTGGTCAAGGGGCCGCAACTGGCGGCGCGGGCCAGCAGCGCGTCCAGATCGGCCGGCATCAGCAGGGTGGGGGCGGTGGCAAGCCGCGGCACCAAATCCATCCCCGAGGCCTGCGCCCATTCGGCCAGCCGGGCGGCGATGGCGTCGCGCTCGGCCGGGGTGGCGGCGCTGCCGGCGATCTCGGCGCGCATGTCGGTGACCAGCACCGTCCAGCCCTGCAACCCTTGCAGCGCCGGGAAAAGCCGCTCGACCGCCTCGGCCCAGCCCGGCGCCGGCATGCCGCGCGCCGGGGCCAGGGCGTCCTGCGGTGGGCTGGCCCCGGCGGCCTCGGCAAAAGCGGCGGCGATGCGCGCGGCGCTGGCCGCATCCGGCGCCGGGCCGGACAGGTGCGGCGCCTCGCCCCCCGCCGCCTCCAGCCGCCAGGGCTGGACCAGCGGCAGGGCGGGGAAAAGCAGCGGCCTTGCGGCAAAGAACCCGCCGGACAGCATCACGGCCAGAAGCAGCAGGATCAGCCAGATCCGCCCGCCGCCACCCGCCTTTCGCGCCGGTTGCGGCCGGGGTGCGGCGCCCTTGCGGGCCGGCGCGGCCTCGGCCCCCTTCAGCAGCGCATCCAGCCGCGCCACCACCGCTGCGGCCGAGGGTGCGCGCTCGGCGATCCGCGGTGCCGAAAGCCACAGGATCAGCCCCGCCAAGGGCTCGGGCAGGCCGGTCACGTCCAGCGGCTCGGATTTGCGGCGGATCATCTCGCCGGGCGTCGCGCCGGCAAAGGGCACTTCGCCCCGCGCCGCCGCCAGCAGCAGCGCGCCGAGCGCGTAAAGGTCGCTGGCCGGCTCGGCCTTGCCGTCGAACTGTTCGGGCGCGGCATATTCGTATTTGCCGGCGAACTGGTTGCCGACCACGGTATGCGCGCCGGCGGCGGTGTCCTTGGCGATGCCGAAGTCGATCACCGTCGCGCCTTCGACCCGGCCGTCGCGCAGGATGACGTTGTCGGGCGACAGGTCGCGATGCACCACGCCGCGGGCATGGGCGGCGACCAGCCCCTCGGCCACGCGATGCGCGACGATCAGCAAGTCGCGCATCCCCAGCCGCCGCTCGGCCATCACCTCGGAGAGCGCCGGCCCGTCGATGAAGTCCATGACCAGGAAGACATGGCCCTCGGGCGTGCGCGAGCAGTCGCTGTAGCGCACCACGGCATCATGCAGGATGTCGCGCATCGCCTCTTCGCGGCGCATCAGTTCCAGATAGCCCTCGTCGCCGGAAAAGCCGGCCGAAAGCGCCTTGATCGCCACCACCCGGCCGGTGACGAGGCTTTTGGCGCGATAGACCTCGCCGGTGCCGCCGCGGCCCAGCACGCCCTCGACGGTCCAGGTGTTGTTCAGCACCTGGCCCTCGTGGAAGATGTCCCCCGGCAGGGCCGGGATCATGGCGACGTTCCCTTTTGCGGCAGGCTGGCCATGGCCGGCTCCTTGCGAAAAGATTTCCGAAAGTCGCGGTTTTGAAATACACTTTCCCAAGGATCATTTCCCCCGAGCCTGCCCGTGGCAAGCCCGTTTTATCGCTCCGGTTCTTTTGCCAGCTTTGCAAGGATGGCCAGGATGACGACCGTGACGCCCCGCGCCCCCGCCCGAGGATCCAGGGAAACCGTCAAGCGCAAGGAACTGGTCGCCCGGCTGGACCCGCTGTGCCTGCGGGCGTTTTCCGAAGGGGCGCGCAATGCCAAGGCGCGCGGCAACCCTTACGTCGAACTGGTGCATTTCATCGCCGCGCTGGCCGGGATGCCGGATTCGGACCTGGCGCTGATCGCCCAGGCGGCCGGGGCCGATGGCGCCCGGCTGGAGGGCGACCTGGCCCGCGCGCTGGACGCCCTGCCGCGCGGGGCCAGCGCGGTCGAGGAGTTCTCCGACCACATCTTCCACGCCATCCAGGAGGGCTGGACCCTGGCCGCGCTGGAGGGCGGCACCGACCGCGTGCGCTCGGGCGACATCCTGATCGCCTGCCTCAAGACCCCGGTGCTGGAAGGCTTGCTGCTGCGCATCAGCCCCGAGTTCGGCCGCATCGACCCCGACCGCATGGCGCCGGACCTGCCCGGCATCCTGGCCGGTTCGGCCGAAGCCGAGGCGGCGGAGCCGCCCGAGATGGCGCCGGCCAATGTGCCGAAACCGCCCGAGGGGGCGCTGGCGAAATACGCCACCAACCTGACCGAGCGGGCGCGGGCCGGCAAGATCGACCCGGTGGTCGGCCGCGACCCGGAAATCCGCCAGATCATCGACATCCTGATGCGGCGGCGGCAGAACAACCCGATCCTGACCGGCGAGGCCGGGGTGGGCAAGACCGCCGTGGTCGAGGGCTTTGCCCTGCGGCTGGCGCGCGGCGACGTGCCGCCGCAGCTGGCCGCGGTCGATCTGTGGCTGCTGGACATCGGGCTGATGCAGGCCGGCGCCAGCGTCAAGGGCGAGTTCGAGAAGCGGCTGAAATCGGTGATTGACGAGGTGCAGGCCTCGGCGAAATCGGTGATCCTGTTCATCGACGAGGCGCATACGCTGATCGGCGCCGGCGGTGCGGCGGGCACGGGCGATGCCGCCAACCTGCTGAAACCGGCTCTGGCGCGGGGCGAGCTGCGCACCGTCGCCGCCACCACCTGGGCCGAATACAAGCAGCATATCGAAAAGGATCCGGCGCTGACCCGGCGCTTCCAGGTGGTGAAGGTCGAGGAGCCTTCGGAAGCCGCCGCTGTCGAGATGCTGCGCGGCGTGGCGGGCGTGCTGGAAAAGCACCACCGGGTCGAGATCCTGGACGAGGCGATCGGCGCCGCCGTTTCGCTGTCGCATCGCTATATCCCGGCGCGGCAATTGCCGGACAAGGCGATCAGCCTGCTCGACACCGCCTGCGCCCGCGTCGCCGTCAGCCAGCACGCGACGCCCGCCGAGCTTGAGGATCTGGAGCGCCGCTTGCAGGCGCTGGAGATCGAGGCGGGCATCATCGCCCGCGAGGCCGCGATCGGCATCGACACCACTGAACGCCAGGCCGCCAACGATGCCGCCCGCGCCGCGGCCGAGGCCGAGCGGGCCGCCGCGCTGGAACGCTGGGAGGCGGAAAAGGCGCTGGTCTCGGACATCCTGGCCCTGCGGGCCGAGCTGCGCGGCGAGGGCATGGCGCTGGACGAGACCGGGGCGGACGCGGCAGAGGCTGAAGCGGAGAGCGCCGCCGCGCAGGCCGCTGCCGAGGGGGCTGCGGCCGAGGCCGCGCCCGATGCATCCGTCGGGGCCGCGCCGGCCGCTGATGCGGGTGCCGAAGCCCCGAACCCCGATCCCGACCCCGCCGCGCGGCTGGCGCTGTTGCGCGCCAAGATGGCCGAACTGGCCGAGCGGCAGGGCGAGCGGCCCTTGATCCTGCCCTCGGTGGACCGGCTGGCGGTGGGGGCGGTGGTCCAGGACTGGACCGGCATCCCGCTGGGCCGGATGCTGGCCAGCCAGACCGAGCGCGCCCTGGGCCTTGCCGGCCTGCTGGCGCAGCGCGTGGTCGGCCAGGACCATGCCATGGCCGCCATCGCCAGCCGCATCCAGACCGGCATGGCCGGGCTTGGCGCGCCGGAAAAGCCGATGGGCGTCTTCATGCTCTGCGGCCCCTCGGGCGTCGGCAAGACCGAGACGGCGCTGGCGCTTGCCGATGCGCTTTACGGCGGCGAGCAGAACCTGATCTCCATCAACATGAGCGAGTTCCAGGAGGCGCATACCGTCTCGACCCTCAAGGGCGCGCCGCCGGGCTATGTCGGCTATGGCAAGGGCGGCGTGCTGACCGAGGCGGTGCGGCGCCGGCCCTATTCGGTGATCCTGCTCGACGAGGTGGAAAAGGCCCATTCCGACGTGCACGAGATCTTTTTCCAGGTCTTCGACAAGGGGATGATGGATGACAGCGAAGGGCGGCGGATCGACTTTCGCAACACGCTGATCCTCATGACCTCGAATGTCGGCACCGACGAGATCATGGCGCTGACCGATGCCGGCCGCAGCCGGGTCGAGATCGACAGCCTGTCCGCCGCGCTGCGCCCGCCGCTGCTGAAGGTATTCCCGCCGGCGCTGCTGGGGCGGCTGGTGACGATCCCCTACCTGCCGCTTTCGGATGCGATGATCGAGACCATCGCCGGGCAGAAGCTGGCCGGCATCGGCCGCAGGCTGGCCGCCGCGCATGGGGCCGAGCTGGTGATCGGCCAGGGCGTCATGGAGCAGATCTGCGCCCGCTGCACCGAGGTCGAATCGGGCGGCCGCATGATCGACGCCATCCTGACCGGCGCGATCCTGCCCGAACTCAGCCGGCGGGTGCTGGACGCCAAGCTGGAAGGGCGCGGCATCGGCAGGGTGACGGTGACCGGCGGGCCGGACGGCTTTGCCTATGCCCTTGACTGAGGTGCGCCGTGCAGATCCTGGACCAGACCGGCTTTTCCCATCAGATGGGGACCGGCATGGATGTGGCCGGGCAGGCCTACATGCTGCTGGTGGTCAAGGGCAGCTTCGCCTTTCCCGAGCGTGAAACCGACCCGCCCCTGCCGCTGAAGGACCAGCGCCCGCTGGTCATGGCCGACGAATATACCGGCGCGCCGGGGTTCTCGGCGCCGCTTTGGGAAAGCGATTTCGCCTTTCGCAAGCCTTTCTGCGACGTGGTGCTGAACGGCGCCGCCCATGCCCCCGGCGGCCGCCCGGTCGAGCGGCTGCGCGTGGGGCTGGCGGTGGGCAACTGGTCCAAGCAGTTCGACGTCGTCGGCCAGCGCGAATGGCGCACGCTGGGGCCGGCCATTGCCGCGACCCGGCCCTATCCCTTCACGCGGATGCCGTTTTCCTATGACACCGCCTTCGGCGGCCCGGACCGCAGCCGCCCGCCCGGCCCCGAGGTGCCGGTCCATGCCGCCAATCCGGTCGGGCTGGGCTGGGCCACCGCCTCGGGCGGCAGCCCGGCCGGCCTGGCGCTGCCCAATACCGAGGCGCCGGGGCAGGAGATCACCTCGCCCTATGGCGACTGGCAGCCGATGGCGCTGGGGCCCTACGGCCGCGGCTGGCCGCTGCGCCTGCCCTATGGCGGCACCTATGACGAGCGCTGGGCGGCGGAAACCGCGCCCTTCCTGCCGCGGGACTTCGACGAGCGTTACTACCAGATGGCGCCGCCCGACCAGCAGATCGCGCCGCCCGCGCCCTTTACCCCGGTGGTGCTGGTGCATCTGACCCCGCGCGGGCGCGAGGCGTTCCGCCTGCCCGACACCCGGCTGCCGTTCCGGGTCTGGCGCGGGCGCGACTGCTGCCTCGACACCGTGGCGCTGCCCGACACGCTGGCCATCGACGCCGAGGCGCGGGTCTTGATGCTGTGCTGGCGCGTGCAGGTGCCGATCCGCCGCACCATCGCCGAGTTCTCGCGCGCCTGGATCGGCGAGCCGACCGCCGCCATGCTGCGGGCCGAACGCGAGGGGCGCGGCTATATCCGTCTGCCCGCCGTGCTGGGTGAGGGCGGGGGCGGGGAGGATGGCCCATGATCGGCGTGCTGGCGGCGGGCATGGTGACGGCGGTGGGGCTCGACTGGGCCTCGTCGGCGGCGGCGATGCGGGCGCGGCTGGACGGGTTCGCCGAGACGCGCTTTACCGCACCCGGCGGCTGGCGCATCGGCGCGCCGGTGCCTTTGCCGCGCAACTGGATCGGCCAGCGGCGCATGGCGCATCTGGCCGCCGGTGCCGTCGCCGACATCCTGCGCCAGGAGCCCGCAGCCGCCGAGGCCGCGCTGATCCTGTGCCTGGCCGAGGAGGGCCGCCCCGGCCGCCCGGTGCAAGACCCCTCGGCGCTGCTGCGCATGCTGTCGCGGATCCTCGACCTGCCCGAGCGGCGGGCGCATGTGGTGGCGCATGGCCGCCCTTCGGGCTTCGTCGGGCTCGATCGGGCGCGGCGCATGATCGCCACGGGGCAGGCGGGGCGGGTGCTGCTGCTGGGGCTTGACAGCTACCTGACCGGGCCGGCGCTGGCGCATTACGCGGGGCTGGAGCGGCTGCTGCAGGACGGTAATGCCGACGGCTTCATCCCCGGCGAGGCGGCGGCGGCGGTGCTGCTGGGGCCGGGCGGCGCCCTGCGGCTGACCGGGCTGGGCCTGGCGCGCGAGGCGGCCTTCCTGGGCAACGGCCGGGGCGAGGACGGGTCGGACCTGCCCCTGCGCGGCGACGGCATGGCCGCGGCCTATCGCGCCGCCCTGGCCGAGGCCGAGACCGACCTGGCCCATGTCGAATACCGCATCTCGGACCTGCCGGGCGAGCAGCATTTCTTTCGCCAGGCCGCGCTGATGACCCTGCGGCTGGAACGCGGCCGCACCGCCTTTCAGGATCTGTGGAGCCCGGCCGAGAGCCTGGGCAATATCGGCGCGGCGGTGGTGCCGGCCATGCTGGGCATGGCGCTGGCGGCCGTGCGCCGGGGCTATGCGCCGGGCTCGCCGGTGCTGGTCGAGGCCTCGGGCGACGACGGCGCCTGTGGGGCGGCGGTATTGCACGAGGCGCGGGGCCCGGCCCGGCGCGTCTCGGCCGAGGACCGCCTTGCCACGGCGGCGATGCGATGAGCGGGGTTTTCGCCAACGGGCTGGAGATCAGCGGCAAGGCGGTCAACGCCCAGACCATCGCCGCCTTTCCCGACACCTGCTTCACCCCGCCCGAGAACCCGGCGACGCCGCCGGGCGTGCCGGTGCCCTATCCCAGCTTCGGCATGGCTTCGGACACGGAGAACGGCACCGGGACGGTGTTCATCTGCGGCAAGACGGTGAACATCAAGAACAAGTCCGACGTCAGCCGCACCTCGGGGACCGAGGCGGGCTGCGCGGCGAAAAAGGGCATCATCACCTCGAAGAACACCGGCAAGAAATATTTCACCTCATGGTCGAACGACGTGAAATTCGACGGCGAGCCGGTGATCCGCTTTTCCGACCTTGCCACGCATAACCACGCCTCGCCGGGCGGGCAGACGCCGCCCTGGGCCGAGATCTGCAAGTTTTCGCCCAACCGGCTCGACTGCAAGACCGTGCTGGCGGATTTCAAGCTGCACCGCCACGGCGACAAGGATTGCCCCGAGGGCCACGAATCCGAACATTTCGTGCAGAACGAATACCTGCAATGGAGCCGGGGCAAGACCACCGCGACCCATTTCGAGAACTACAACATGGAGGATGCCCCCTGCATCTGCATGCAGGCCTATCAGAAAGGCCCCGGCGGCAAGTTCAAGTCCGGCACGGGCAGCAAGGAAGGCTCGCCCCACCATGCCAAGACGCTTCAATGCAACGACGCGATCCGAAAGCGCACGCAGACGCCCAGCCTCAGCGAATCCATCGACGATTGCACCCAGGCGGTCGTGGACAACGACCCCCGCGCCAAGGGCAAGACGGACAAGGAAAAGAAAAACATCATGGAATGCCTGCGCGCGGCCTTCATGGAATACCTGGACCGCGCAGTGAAGGAAAAAGATCCAGGCAATTCGGCGAAAAAGGCCGTCAAGGATCCGATCGCCTGGGAAGTCAGCCCAGATCCTCAGCAAATGTGGTTACGCGTATGACCAGACAGCACGAATACAGCTCGGCCACCGAGCTTCCGCCGGAACTGATCTCCATCGGCTCCCTTAACGCCTATGAGATCGCGACCGACGACATCCGCGTCGCTTGCCGGCTTTCGGACCCGAATTACGAGATCGGCCAGCTGGTCATGCTCGACATCTCGATGACCAGCTTCGAGCTGCGCGTCGAACATGTGGCGGACCAGTTTTTCATGGGCTACCACGCCATTCCGCATCTGCGCGAGGTTCTTGTCGAGATCGGGGGCTATGTCCGCAGCCGCGATGCCTCGGGCTGGCGGGTGGCACGGATCGAATCCTCGTTCCTGCGCGATGCGTTCGTACTCGAGAACGGCCCGGCATTCGTCTTTGGCAACCGGGGCGAGATCTTTCGCATGGATGCCGGCGGGGCATGGTCGCGCGATGCCACCGGCACCGACAGCACGATCTATGCCATGCACGGCACATCGGCCGAGACGCTTCATGCCGTCGGGGGCAAGGGCACGTTCCTGCGCGCGCAAGGCCGGGAATGGCAGGCGGTGGAACTGGGCATCGGCGACGAGCTCCGCTGCGTCAGGCAGGTTGGCGACAGGATATTCGTCGGCGGAGAGGGGGGCTTTGCTGCCGAGCTTCGGGACAGCGAACTGCGCCTGATCGCCACCGGCATCGAAAGCGACATCCTGTCGATCGCCTGCTTCCGGGACCAGATCTATTTCAGCGATTCGGATTTCGGGCTGCACCGGCTGGCCGGGGATGCCTTCGTTCCGGTCGCCGAACTGGGCTATGTCTGCCGGCTGAACGCGACGCCGCGCTGGCTGACCCTCGATGCCGGGGAATTCGTCTTCCAGTTCGACGGCACGCATTGGCGCGGCATCGAGATCACCTATCGTGACGGCTATCGGGCCGAGGGCTATGACATGTCCTTCCTCGGGACTCCGCCCGAAGGCTGACCCAGCCGCCCGGCCAGATAGGCCCGGACCCGGTCCAGGTCCAGCCCGGCCACCCGCAGCCCCTCGGCGCCGGGTTGCAGCATGCGCAGCACGAACAGCTCGCCCGGCTCGGGATATTCGGCAAAGCGCGCCTCGGCGATGTGCCGCCCCTCGGCGCCGGCCAGGCGCAGCCCGTCCAGATGCGCCTCGAGCCGCTCCAGCAGGCGGGCGATGCGCAGCGCGTCCATCTCGGGGTTTTCCTCGGGGAAAAGCATCGCCCGGTCGTAGAGCGTCCACAGAAAGGCCGCCTGCTCGGCGTGCTGGCGCAGGATCTCGGGCAGGGCAGGGGCGGGGGGATACATCAGTTCAGGTTGATCGAGCCGCCGCGGATGCGGTTCGCCGCCGAGGCATGGCTGACCAGATAGGTGCCGCGGATGGTGATATGGCCGTCCGCCTCCATCACGATCGAGGCCTTGCCGCAGCGCAACTCGATCCGCTGCCGGGCGGTGATGCGCAACGGCTCGCCATCGACGGCGGCAACCGGGCCGGGCGGCCGGTCCCCGACGATGCGGCCGATCACCAGCGGCCGGGTCGGGTCGCCATCCTCGAACAGGATGGCAAGCTCGGCGCCGATGTCGCCCAGATCGAAGCGCACCAAGCTGCGCGCCGGAACCGCCTGGGCCGAGGGATTGCCGGGAAAGACCACCAGCGGCCGCCCCTCATCCAGGCCCAGCAGCATGCCGATTGCCACGCCGCCGCGAACATCCTCGCCGATCATGCCCAGCCCTCCGCTCCGGCTGGAACGATGATAGCATGGCCGGGGTCCGAATTCACCGGCTTTCACGGCCTGATCCGCCTGGGCGGCGCGTGGGGGAGGGGCTACGGCCCGGCGATCCGGCGCAGGAAATCCGTCAGCCGGTGGCGGGCGGCAAATCCGCTGCAAAAGGACGAAAAGATCGTGCGCAACTGGTGATCGGTGTGGTCCTGGCCCAGCGTTCCGTAATCCCGCCCCTCCACCAACTCGGCGCCGAGCTTCTCGGACAGGACGGGCTTGCCGGCGAGATACGAGGAAAGCAGGCGCGGATATTCGGTATAGATACCATCGGCGAAATGGATGTTGACGACGCCCCGGCTGTCGCAGATGGCCTTGTGCAGGTCCGTGCCATAGGTCTCGGACAGCAGGTCGCAATGATCCTTGGGCAGCCCGGCCAGGATCTTTGCCCTGCGGTCGTTGATGGCGCCGAAGAACACCGGCGGGCGCTGCCCGGCGCGATACGGCACCGGCCGGCAGGGAAAGACATGCGGGCCGAACAGCACCCGGCGCCGCAGGAAGCGGGGAAGCCATCGGTAATAGGGGGCGTTGGCGGGGCTGAGATCCAGGATGAGGTGATAGAACAGCAGCTGTTTCAGCAACCGCCGGGGGCGGGGCTTTCTCCACATCGTGCGGCCGTTTTCGTCGAAGTAATGTTCGGTCTGGAGCCCGAGCCGCAGCCCCCTGCGGAACAGGGCGGGGCCGAATTTGCGATGGATGCCGACATAGAGGTTGATCCGGGCGGCGGGCAGGTTCTCTGCCCGGATGCCGGCCAGCATGTCCCGGGCGAACTGATCGAGGACGGGGTGATTGGAAAAGACGGTCAGGGAGCCGAGCTTCTGTTCCCGAACCGGATCAGCCATCGCAGCCTCGTCTGGAAAAGCCCGCTTGCCGTTTTCTGCCCCGGCCGCCGTCAATGCCGGGCGGGAGGGGGCTGGCAAGGATATGCCCGCTGGCCCTGGGGATCATGCGGAACGGTGCCGCCGACCCGCGGGGGGCGGCTCCGGCGCATTCGGGTGCTGGCCGCAAGGATATGCAAAGGCCCCGCCGTTGCCGGCAGGGCGCATCGCATGGGACCGGCCCCGAATCGGCGCCACGGTCGGAAGGATCAGGCTTTCGCCAGCTCGCGCTTGATCTTCAGCGCGCGGTCGGACAGTTCCGCGTCCTTGGCCTTCGCCAGGAAGGCGTCCAGGCCGCCGCGGTGATCGACCGAGCGCAGCGCCGCGGCCGAGATGCGCAGCTGGTAGCTGCGGCCCAGCTTTTCCGACAGCAGCGACACTTCGTTCAGGTTGGGCAGAAACCGGCGGCGGGTCTTGTTGTTGGCGTGGGAGACGTTGTTGCCGCTCATCGGGCCCTTGCCGGTCAGTTCGCAAACGCGCGACATGATCTTGTTCCTTCGATTCGATCCTGCACGGGCGGCTGCCCGCAATATGAAAGGGCGCCGCGTGGCAGCGCCCGGAAATCCGTTTGCGCGGAATAAAGCGAGACGGGGGGCGCGTCAAGCGTTTTCGCCGGGCCGTTCCCTGCCGGTGCGGCGCTTCATCCCGCGAAATGCGTGGATTCATGCGCGATCAGCGCCTGCTTGCGCCACAGCCCGCCGCCATAGCCGGTCAGCGCGCCATCCGAACCGATCACCCGATGGCAGGGAATCACCACCGCGATCTGGTTCGCGCCATTGGCCCGCGCCGCCGCACGCACCGCTTGGGGCCGGCCGATGCGCCGCGCCAGCTCGGCATAGCTGATGGTCGTGCCCGCGGGCAGGCGCTGCAATTCCCGCCAGACCTGCTGCTGGAAATCGGTGCCGTGCAGGGCCAGCGGCAGGTCGAAAGCCGCCCGCTCGCCGGCGAAATAGCCGGCGATCCGCGCCTCGGTCCGGTCGGTGACGGCAGTGCGGCCGGGACCGATGCGGCCCCGCGCGGCCAGGCGGCGCAACTCGGTCGGCAGCGCCGCGCGTTCGAGGAATTCCAGCAGGTGCAGTCGCTTCTGGTCGGCGACCGCGATCATGCGGCCCAAGGGCGTGTCGAACCATGCGGCCAGCAGCTCGGCCGGCCCAGGCGGCGGGCCCAGGAGTGCGGCCAGCAGGGCGCCGGGATCGGCCTGCGGGTCAGGCCCGGCGCTCATGCGCCTGTCGCCCGGCGATCAGCGTGTCGCATTCGGCGGCGCCCAGCCAGTCCAGCATCTGCGCCGCCGCCGAATCGGGGTCGCTTTCGCCCCGCGCCACCGCGTCGCCCATCTCGCGCAGCCGGGTGCGCACCTCGGGCCGGTCGAGCCGCGCCAGCAGCCCGGCGCGCAGTTCCGACAGGAACCAGTGCCGCGCCTGTTCGGCCCGGCGGGCGTCGAAATGCCCGTGCTCGCGCCGCCAGTCGGCGAGCCAGGTCATGCTGGTCCAGGCCTTGTCCAGCCCCTCGCCGGTATAGGCGGAAACCGGCAGCGCCTTGGGAAAGCCCTCGGGGTCGTAGGGGCGCTTGCGCAAGAGCCGCAGCGCGCCGGCATAATCGGCCACCGTGCGCATGGCGGTCTCGCGCAGATCGCCATCGGCCTTGTTGACCAGGATGATGTCGGCGATTTCCATGATGCCGCGCTTGACGCCCTGCAGCTCGTCGCCGCCGGCCGGGGCGAGCAGCAGGATGAACAGGTCCGACATCTCGGCCACCAGGGTCTCGGATTGCCCGACGCCCACCGTCTCGATCAGCACCACGTCGAAGCCCGCCGCCTCGCAGAGCCGCACGGTCTCGCGGGTGCGACGGGCGACGCCGCCCAGCTCGGCGCGCGAGGGCGAGGGGCGGATGAAGGCGTTCGGGTCGCGCGACAGCGTCTCCATCCGGGTCTTGTCGCCCAGGATCGAGCCGCCCGAGCGCGCCGAGCTGGGATCGACGGCCAGCACCGCGACCTTGAGGCCCTGCGCGGTCAGCATCTTGCCGAAGGCCTCGATGAAGGTGGACTTGCCGACCCCCGGCGTGCCCGACAGGCCGATGCGCAGCGCCTGCCGCTCGGGGAGTTCGGCCAGCAGCGCGACGGCGCGGGCGCGGTGGTCGGGGCGGGTGCTTTCGATCAGCGTGATCGCGCGGGACAGCGCGCGGCGATTGCCCTGTGTCAGGGGTTCGGTCAGTTCGTCCATGCCCATCCCGGCTGCATCCTTGCGACGCGGGGGCCGACTGCCCCCGCACCCCCGTGGATATTTCCACAAGGAAGACATGTAAACGCCGGGCCGTTGTGGCGGAAGCGCGCGGGGGGTAAGTCTGGCGCGGGAAACGGAGCGGGCAATGCTGACACGGCGGGCGATTCTGGCCGGGATGGCGGCGATGGCGATGGCGGCGGGGCCGGTGGCGGCGGCCGCCGGGTTGCAGTTGCTGATGGTGCGGCGCCGGGGCTGCGTCTATTGCGCGCAATGGGATCGCGAGATCGCCCCGGTCTATGGGCGGCATACCGAGGGGCGGGCGGCGCCGCTGCTGCTGGTCGATCGGGACGGGCCCTGGCCCGACGGGCTGGTGCTGGCGCGGCGGCCCTGGCTGACGCCCACCTTCATCCTGCTGCAAGGCGGCGTCGAACAGGTGCGCGTCGAGGGCTATCCGGGGCGGGAGCGGTTTTTCGAGGTCTTGCGCGACATGCTGGCCCAGGCGGGCTGAGGCTTTCGCCTTCAGCCGCTTTGGGTTATCCGGTTTCGCGTAACCTGCCAGAGGAATGGGCCATGCACGACATCCGCGCCATCCGCGAAAACCCCGCCGCTTTCGACGCAGCACTTGGCTTGCGCAACATGGCCCCGGTTTCGTCCGAGATCCTGTCGCTGGATGCCGACCGCCGTGCCCGCATCGCTGCCGCCGAGGCCGCGCAGGCCGAGCAGAACCGGGCCAGCAAGGAGGCCGGCGCCGCCAGGGGCCGCGGCGACGAGGCCGAGTTCCAGCGGCTGCGCGCCCTGGTCACCGCCAAGAAGGACGAGACCGCCCGGCTGCAGGCCGAGGCCGCGGCGCTGGACGCCAAGCTGCGCGAGTTGCTGCTGACCGTTCCGAACCTGCCCCTGGACAGCGTGCCGCCGGGCGAGGACGAGGGCGACAATGTCGAGATCCGGCGCTGGGGCGAGCCGCGCGCCTTCGACTTCGCCCCGCGCGAGCATTTCGAGGTCGAGGGCGTCCGGCCCGGCATGGATTTCGAGACCGCCGCGAAGCTGGCCGGCTCGCGATTCGTGGTGCTGAAGGGCGGCGTCGCCCGCATCCACCGCGCGCTGGCGCAGTTCATGCTGGACCTGCATGTCGGCGAGCATGGGCTGGAGGAGACCTGGGCGCCGGTCCTCGTGCTTTCGGAGATGATGGAGGGCACCGGGCAATTGCCGAAATTCGGCCAGGACAGCTATCAGACCCGCGAGGGCTGGTGGCTGATCCCGACATCCGAGGTCACGCTGACCAATACCGTGAACGGCGATCTGGTCGATCACGCCAGCCTGCCGCGGCGCCTGGTGGCGCATAGCCAGTGCTTCCGTTCGGAAGCCGGCAGCGCCGGGCGCGACACCGCGGGGATGCTGCGCCAGCACCAGTTCGAGAAGGTCGAGATGGTCTCGATCACCGATGCGGAATCGGGGGTGGCGGAACATGCCCGCATGACCCGCTGCGCCGAGACGGTGCTGGAACGGCTGGGCCTGCCCTATCGCACCATCGTTCTGTGCGGCGGCGACATGGGCTTCGGCGCCCGCATCACCCATGACCTCGAAGTCTGGCTGCCCGGGCAGGGCCGGTATCGCGAGATCTCCTCGGTCAGCTATTGCGGCGATTTCCAGGCCCGGCGGATGAATGCGCGCTATCGCCCGGCCGGCGGCGGAAAGCCCGAGTTCGTCCATACGCTGAACGGCTCGGGCCTGGCGGTGGGGCGCACGCTGATCGCGGTGCTGGAGAACGGCCAGCAGGCCGATGGCTCGGTCGTCCTGCCCGAGGCGCTGCATCCCTATCTGGGCGGCAAGACGCGGCTGGGCGCCGACGGCGTGCTGGCGTGAGCTGACAAAAGCCGGATCGCGCGAAACCCGCTGCGAGCGGGCGGCGTTTCCTGCCCATGTCTCGCGCGGGTGCCCTGTTGCTGATCCTGGCGGTGCTGGTCTTCATTGCCAGCACGCTGCTGCATGCGGTCCAGCCCGGCCCGCCGACACCGCCCCTGGCGGTTGAGGGCTACGGCCTGTCGCCCTGGCAGGGCCTGGGCGATCTTCCCGCGCCCTCGGTCGATCTGTCGGCGCTGTTCCTGCGGCCTCGGGGGCCGGGGATGGCCGGGTTGCTGGGCATGGCCTGGCTGGCGCTGGCCTATCACGCCGGGCGGCGCTGGTTCGAGCTGCGGCGGATGCGCCTGGCGCAGGCGGCGGCGCCCGAGGAGGGGCGCGCGCTGCCGCCGCAAAGCCTGGGCCCGCCGACCGCCGGCCACCTGCTGCGGCTGCACCGCCATGACGACAGCCTGGCCGAACATGCGCCGCTGATCGTCGGGCTGCTGGCCGGTGCGGTCTGGCCCTGGCTGCTGCGCGGCCATCCCGTCGTCGCCTTCCTGCTGTCGGCGGCCATGCTGGCGGGCTTCCTGGCGGCGGCGCTGCGGGGGGTCCGTATCGGCAGCCTGGTGCAGCGCAGCTCGGCGCTGGGCTTCGTGGCGGGCTGGGGGCTGCTGGTCAGCTTTGCCGTCTTCACCGGGCTGCTGCGCGACCGGCTGGGCGTGCCGCAGGAGGTGGCGGCGGTGGTCGCGCTGCTGATCGGCTCGGTCGCCGCCGTCAGCGTGCAGCTGCGGCTGGGGCGGCGGATCGGCTTCAGCGTGGCGCTGATCTGGGGGCTGATCGGCATCGCCGCGGCCACCGTCGCCAGCGCCGCGGCCATCGCCACCATGACCGTCATTGCCATCGCCATCATCGCCGTGGCGCTGGTGCGGGTGATGACCTAGGCGGTTCCCGGTCCCGCCCGCCTAGCTGCCCTTGGGCCTTTGCCGCTGCCTGTGCTTGGAGAGCGCGCCGGACTGGCTGATCTTGCCGGCCTTGTCCTTATAGGGGTTCTTGGTGCCCTGGTCGCGGAAGGTCAGCCGGATCGGCGTGCCGGGCATGTCGAAATCGGCCCGCAGCCCGTTGACGAGATAGCGCGCATAGCTGTCGGGCAGCTTGTCGGTATGGGTCGCCATGACCACGAAGGCCGGCGGCCGGGTCTTGACCTGGGTGATATAGCGCAGGCGGATGCGGCGGCCGCCGGGCGCGGGCGGCGGATGCGCCTCGGTCATGGCGGAAAGCCATTGGTTCAGCCGGGCGGTGGGGATGCGGCGGTTCCAGACCTCATGCGCCTTGAGGATGGCGTTGTGCAGCCGGTCCAGCCCCTTGCCGGTGCGGGCCGAGACCGTGACCAGCGGCGCGCCCTTCAGCTGCGGCAGGAGCCGCTCGAAGGCCTCGCGCAATTCCTTGAGCTTCTCGGGCTTGTCCTCTTCCAGATCCCATTTGTTCGCCGCGACGACCACGGCGCGGCCCTCGGTCTCGGCGAAATCGGCGATGCGCAGGTCTTGCTGCTCGAAGGGGATGCCCACGTCCAGAAGCACCACCACCACCTCGGCAAAGCGCACGGCGCGCAGCCCGTCGGCGACGGAAAGCTTTTCCACCTTGTCGGTGACGCGCGCCTTCTTGCGCATGCCCGCGGTGTCGAAGATGCGCACCGGCGTGCCCATGAAATTCGTGCTGACGCTGATCGAATCGCGGGTGATGCCGGCCTCGGGTCCGGTCAGCAGCCGATCCTCGCCCAGGATCTTGTTGATGAGCGTCGATTTCCCGGCATTGGGCCGGCCGATCACCGCGACCTGCAAGGGCCGGGCGGCCGAGGGGCGCCAGTCTTCGTCCTCCTCGCCATCCTCGACGGCGACATCGGTTTCGGGCGCCTGCTGGACGTTCTGCGCCTCGAACTCTTCGGCCAGCGGCACCAGCGTCCGATAGAGGTCGTCCATGCCCTCGCCATGCTCGGCCGAGATGCGCAGGGGCTCGCCCAGGCCAAGCGCATAGGCTTCCATCGCGCCCGCCTCGCCGGCGCGGCCCTCGGCCTTGTTGGCGGCCAGGATCACGTGTTTCGCCCGCTTGCGCAGGATGTCGGCGAAATATTCGTCGGCCGCCGTCACGCCCACGCGGGCGTCGATCACGAACAGGCAGACATCGGCCTCGTCCACCGCGCGCTCGGTCAGGCGGCGCATGCGGCCTTGCAGGCTGTCGTCCTCGGCAATCTCCAGCCCGGCCGAATCGACAACGATGAAGCGCAGGTCGCCCAGCCGCCCCGCGCCCTCGCGCAGGTCGCGGGTCACGCCGGGCTGGTCATCGACCAGGGCCAGGCGCTTGCCGACAAGGCGGTTGAACAGCGTGGACTTGCCGACATTGGGGCGCCCGACAATGGCGAGGGTAAAGCTCATCTGTATGCGATCAACTGGCCGTCATGGGTGACGACGTAAAGGGTCTGGCCCGCGACGGCCGGGCCTGCCGCGGCGCCGCCGGGGATCTGGGCGGTGCCGATCAGCGCGCCCGAGGCGGGATCGAAGACGCGCAGATAGCCGTCCGACGAGGCGAGGTAAAGCTTGGATCCCGCCAGCACCGGGCCGTAATGGTTCCAGACCCGGTCCTGCTTGCGGATGACCTGTTCGGTGAAATAGGGCAGTTTCTGCGCCCAGACCCGGCCGCCATTGGCCGCGTCCAGCCGGATCAGCTGCGCCTGGTCGTTGACCAGGAAGACCGAGTTGCCGGCGGCCAGCACCGGGCTGGCCGCGCCCTCGCGCGCGTGCCATTTCATCGTGCCGGTGGTCATGTCATAGGCGCCGACGCCGCCGGCGCTGGTGCCGGCATAAAGCGTATTGCCCAGGATGACCGGGTCGCCGGTCATGTCGCGGAAATAGCTGACCGCGCGGCCCAGCCGGGTGCCGCCGACATTGGCGACCCAAAGCTGGCTGCCGTCGCCGGCATCGACGCCCGCCAGCGCGCCGGTGTTCGACGGAAAGACCACCGTGCCGCCCGAGACCGCGGGCGAGGGGGCGCCCATCACCCCGGCCATGTCCTTGTTGCCGAAGCTGCGCCACAGCACCTTGCCGTCATTGGCGCGCACCGCCCAGCCGGTCTGTTCGCGGTCCACCACATAGACCACGCCATTCGCGACCGTGGGCGCGCCGCCGATGGTCGAGCCGACCTTCTGCCGCCAGGCGACGCCGCCGGTGCGGGCATCCAGCGCCACCAGCTCGCCATAGCCGGTCGAGGCGAAGACGCGGTTGCCCTCGAAGGCCAGCCCGCCGCCCGAGACGCTGCGGCCGCTTTCGCCGGCCGGGCGCAGGTCCACGCTCCAGACCCGGCCGCCGCCGGTGGTGGTGGCGGTGACGGTGGACTGGCTGTCCAGGGCAAAGACCAGCCCGCCCGCGACCACCGGGTCGGCGGTGATGCGGTGGCGCTTGTCCGAGGCCGCGCCGATGGGTACGGCCCAGATCCGCTGCGTGCCGGCGCCAAGCGCCGCATTGCCCGGCGCATGGGCGGCGTTGCCGGCGCGCTGCGGCCAGTCGGCATTGGCGCGCACCGCCGGCAGAGACAGCGCGGCGGTGGTCGGCGCCTGCGCGCCCTCGGCCACGGGGCTGTCGGGGGACAGCACGGCGCGCGGGTCCAGGCGTTCGCCGGGCAGGATGGTGTCGCGCTCGGCGCAAGCCGAAAGGGCGGTCAGGCCAGCCAGAGCGGCGATCAGGGACAGCCTCGTCATCGCTTTCTCCTCTATCCGGGCCGGGGGTGACATCTGGGGTCGGCCGCGGGCGCGTTGGTTCGGTTTGCCGGCGGGACCGGCCATCAGTTCGCGGCGGGCGCCGGCATGGCCTGGGGCAGGGGCCCTTCGCTGTGGTCGGGCTCGACCCCCAGGGTGATCATCATCTCGGACAGGCGGCGGCGCAAGGGTTCGGACAGCCCGTCCTTTTGCTGGATCTGGCCGATCAGCATCACCGCGTCCTCGGTGCGGCCGGCGCCGATCAGCGCCACCGCCTTTTGCTCCAGCGCCAGCAGTTCGAAGGGCGCGCCGGGCTTGGAGAGATCGGCCAGCAACTGGTCGCGTTCTGCCGCATCCATGGCCGCGCCCGCCACCATCACCGCCTTGAGCAGCGCCAGGTCGCGCAGCACGGCGTCGTTGCGCAGGCCCGCCGCGGCGGCCTTCAGCCGCTCGGCGGCCTTTTGCGGCAGGCCGGCCTCGGCCTCGGCGCCGGCGGCCAGCATCTCGGCCAGCAGCTTGCGGCCGGCCGAGCCGGCGGGATCGACGGCGGAAAGCGCGGTGATGGGATCCTGGCCCTGGCGGGCGGCCAGGACGGCATCGCCCCAGGCCCGGGCCCGGCTTTCCGCCTGGCTGCTGGCATATTCCCGCCAGGCGGCGCCGCCGACGATGCCCAGGATCACCAGGAGCGCGATCCAACCGTAGCGGCGGAACAGGCCGAACAGCCGGTCGCGGCGCAGATCCTCGGTGACCTCGTCGATGAAGCTGTCGTTCTGATTGGCCATGTCGCCCCCGGATGTTCTTTCGCGCTGTTCTATACGCGGTTTCACCCGTTTGCCAATGGCGGGGCGTGGCGGGACTGGCGCAGGGCCGAGACGGAATAGATCGCCAGCGCCGCCCAGATCATCGCAAAGGCGATCATGTGCCAGCCGGTGAAGGATTCGCCGAACAGCAGCACGGCGCAGAGGAATTGCAGCGTCGGGTTCAGGTAGAACATCAATCCCAGCGTGGCCATGCCGACCCGCCGCGCCGCATAGCTGAACAGGATCAGCGGCACCGCCGTCACCGCGCCCGAGGCGATCAGCAGCAGCGTGTCGGGTAGATTCGCGCCGAAGCCCAGCGGCTGGGCCAGCGACGCCGGCATCACCCCAAGCGCCTGGGCAATGAGCCAGCCAAGCGCCAGCGGCGCCAGCAGCGCCACCTCGGCCGCGACGGAAAGCACCGGGCCCAGCGGCAGCGCCTTCTTGACCGCGCCGTAAAGGACGAAGGTCAGGGCCAGTCCCAGGCTGATCCAGGGGGCGACGCCCAGGCCCCAGGTCAGCAGCGCCACCGCCAGCGCCGCCAGCAGGACGGCCAGCGCCTGCAGGCGGGTCAGGCTTTCGCCGAAGACCAGCACGCCCATCACCACAGCGGCCAGGGGAAAGATGTAATAGCCCAGCGAGCTTTGCACCACATGGCCGGCCTGCACCGCCCAGATGAACATGCCCCAGTTGGTCGAGACGGTCAGCGCCGCGAAGGCGATCCGCCCCAGCTGCCGCCCGCCCAGGGCGGCGCGCAGCTGGCTCAGCCGGCCCTGGACGCCCAGGATGACCAGGAACAGCGCCAGCGACCAGATGGTGCGATGCGCCAGCACCTCGACGGTCGGCACGCCGGCCAGCGCGCGATAATAGATCGGCGACAGGCCCCAGGTCACGCAGACCGCGATCATCGCCCAGAAACCCTTGGTCCATTCGCTCATGCGCGATTCCTTTCGTCCCGCCAGCCATGCGTCCGATTCGCGGCAAGGGCAAGGCCGGTCCCGCGCGATGCGGCCAGGGCCGGCCGCGCCGATGGGCAAGAGGCCGGCTGCGCAGGCTTCCGGCCGGGCCTTGGCCGGGCGGCGACCGACGCCGCGGATGGGCAAGGGTGCGCGGGGTCGGTTCCCCCGGTTTCCCGCCGGGCCTTGGTCCCGCAAGGCCACGCGGCCTTCGCCGGGCGCGAGGGAGGGGGGGCGGAGGCCCGGCCCACGGTTGCGGGGCCCAGGGGCCATGCAGCCCGCCGGCTGCGCGGGCTTTTCCTCAGGCGCGGATCTGGCGCGCCTCGTTCAGCAGCATGATCGGAATGCCGCCCCGGATCGGAAAGGCCAGCCCGGCCGCTTCCGAGACCAGCTCCTGCGCCTGCGCGTCGTAACGCAGCGTCGCATGCGTCACCGGGCAGACCAGCGCCTCGAGCATGTGGCGGTCGTAGCCGCGTTCGGCGGTGTCTTCGGTCACTGGATCGTCTCCTCGTTGTCGCCGCCGTGCAGGGCGTATTCCAGCAGCCCCTCCAGCAGTTCGCGGCGGTCGGCAAGCGCCGGCGCCTCCAGCAGGGCCTGCTTTTCCTCGGGGGCAAAGGGCAGCAGCATCGACAGCGAATTGACCAGCGTCTCCGCCTCCGATGCCTCGGCCGCATCCCAGTCGGTGGACAGGCCGCGCTGCTCCATGTAGCGGCCCAACCGCGCCATGAAGCCCTTGCGGTCGAAGCGCGGGTCTTCCTCGGGCTGGGCGGCCAGGTCGCCCTCATAGCCCGACCAGTCCACCTGGCCGCGCAGATAGGGCGTGAAGCCGGGCCGCACCTCGTTCAGCCGGAAGCGCGAACGCGCCCGGAGCGAGATCATCAGCCGCCCGTCGTCCAGCTCGGAAAAGGCCACGATCCGGCCCGCGCAGCCGACCGAGGCCAGCGAATCGAGCCCGCCTTCGGCCGGCTGGATCATGCCGATCAGCCGCGAGGGGGTCTTCAGCACGTCCTCGACCATCTGCAGATAGCGCGGCTCGAAGATCTGCAGGGGCAGGCGGGTGCGGGGCATCAGCACCGCGCCCGGCAGCGGGAACAGCGGGAGGGTCTCGGGCAGGTCGATGCCGCGCGACATGTCAGGCGAAGATCAGCGAGGACAGGCGGCGGCGTCCCTTCTGTGCCAGCGGATCGGTGGGCTTCATGGCATCGAAGATGGTCAGAAGCTGCGCCTTGGCTGCGCCCTCGTTCCAGTCGCGGTCGCGGCGGAAGGCCTCCAGAAGCTGCTCGATCGCCTCCTCGACCTCGCCCGCTGCATGCAGCGCGGCGGCATAGTCGAAGCGCGCCTGCTGGTCGGCGGGATCGGCCTCGACCTTCTGGCGCAGCTCGTCCAGGGGACCGGCGCTGGCGGCCTGCCGCGCCAGCTGCAATTGCGCGCGGGCCGCCTCGATGGGCGCGGCATTGGCGATGGCGGCGGGCACCTGCGCCAGCGCCTCCTCGGCCCGGTCGGCATGGCCCGCGGCCAGATGGGCGCGGATCAGCCCGCCCCAGGCGGCGGGGTTCTCGGGCTCCTCGCCCAGGATGGCCGCGAAGGTCTCGGCCGCATCCTCGGCCGCGCCCTCGGCAATCATCGCCTCGGCGGCATCCAGCGCCGCGGCCAGCCCGCCGTCATCGCCGCCCATGGTGGCCAGCTTCTCGACGAACTGCTTGATCTGGCTTTGCGGGATCGCGCCCTGGAAACCGTCGACCGGCTGGCCCTGGAAGAAGGCATAGACGGTCGGGATCGACTGCACGCGCATCTGGCCGGCGATCATCTGGTTCTCGTCCACATTGACCTTGGCCATGCGGACGCGGCCCTTGTGGCGGGCGACCTCGGCCTCCAGTTGCGGGCCCAGCGTCTTGCAGGGGCCGCACCAGGGCGCCCAGAAATCGACGATGACCGGCACCTGCATCGAGGCATCGACCACCTCGGCCATGAAGGTCGCCTCGGACACGTCCTTGATGAAATCGGCAGGGGCGGCATCTTTGGGGGCGGAGCCAAGCTCGAGCATCGGGTATCCTCATGCGAAAGGGTCGCCTCCTAGATGGCGCAGCCACCGGCCCGATGCAAGATTGGCCGGCCCCCGCGCATCCCTGCGGCCATGCGCCGCAGCGGAGGATCAGAGATCGAAGCTGGCCAGCACCGGCACGTGGTCGCTGGGCTGCTGCCAGCCGCGCAAGGGTCGCAGGATGCGGCTGTCATGCCCGGCATTGGCAATGTCGGGCGTGGCCCAGATATGGTCCAGCCGCCGGCCCTTGTCGGCGGCGTCCCAGTCCCGCGCCCGATAGCTCCACCAGCTGTAAAGCAGGCCCTGCGGGATGTCCTTGCGGGTGATGTCCACCCATTTGCCGGCATCCTGGGCGGCGCCCAGGTGCTCGACCTCGATCGGCGTGTGGCTGACGATCTTCAGCAATTGCTTGTGCGACCAGACGTCGTCCTCGCGCGGGGCGATGTTCAGGTCGCCCACCATGATCGAGCGTGCCGGCCGCTCGGCATGGAAGACGTCGCGCATCTCGGCCAGGAAATCCAGCTTCTGGCCGAACTTGACGTTCTGCTCGCGGTCGGGAATGTCGCCGCCGGCCGGGACATAGAAATTGTGGATGGTCACGCCGTTTTCCAGCCGCGCGGCGACGTGGCGGGCATGACCCAGCCCGGCATAGTCGCGGTCGCCCGCATCTTCGAGCGGCAGTTTCGACAGGATGGCGACGCCGTTGTAGCCCTTTTGCCCACGCGCGACGAAATGCTTGTAGCCAAGCGCCCGGAATGCCTCCAGCGGGATGTTCTCGACCGGGCTTTTCGTCTCTTGCAGGCAAAGGATGTCCGGCGCTTCCTCGGTCAGGAAGCGGGCGACCAACGTCTCGCGCAGGCGGACCGAGTTGATGTTCCAGGTGGCGATGGTGAACACGGGGGCAGGCTCCTTCTTCGTGCGCGACCCTAGGGGGCCGGGCGCGGCTTGTCCATCGCTGCCGGTCCGGGGGCTGTCTGCCCCCGGACCCCCGAGGATATTTCTCCAAGAAAGAACCGGAGAACCGCGGCCCCCGTGCCCGGTCTTCTTCCTTGGGGAAATATCCTCGGGGGGTGCGGGGGGCGAAGCGCCCCCGCGGGCGGCGAAAAAGGAAACCCGGCCGCCGGGCTGGGCCGGGGCCGGGTCGTCATGTGGCCGCATCCTCCGACCACCGGGCTTCGCAGGCCAAACCCGCAAGCCGCGCGCGGGTTCCGCCGCTGAACATTTATCAAGCCACCAGGCGATAGCCGCCCGATTCCGTGACCAGCAGCCGCGCGTTCGAGGGGTCGGGCTCGATCTTCTGGCGCAGGCGGTAGATATGCGTCTCCAGCGTATGCGTGGTCACGCCGGCATTGTAGCCCCAGACCTCGTGCAGCAGCACGTCGCGCGGCACCACCCCGTCCTGGGCGCGGTAGAGGAATTTCAGGATGTTGGTTTCCTTTTCCGTCAGGCGGATCTTACGGTCCTTCTGGTCGATCAGCATCTTCATCGCCGGCTTGAACGTATAGGGGCCAAGCTGGAAGATCGCGTCCTCGGACTGTTCGTGGGTGCGCAGCTGGGCGCGCAACCGCGCCAGCAGCACCGGGAACTTGAACGGCTTGGTGATATAGTCGTTCGCCCCGGAATCCAGGCCCAGGATGGTATCGGCATCGGTATCGTGGCCGGTCAGCATGACGATGGGGCATTTCACCCCCTGCTTGCGCAGCCGCTTGCACAGCTCGCGCCCGTCGGTATCGGGCAGGCCCACGTCCAGCACGACCAGGTCGAAGATGGCGCCCTTGGTCCTTTCGACCGCCTCGTGGCCCGAGCCGGCCTCGAACACCTCGAAATCCTCGGTGGCGACCAATTGCTCGGCCAGGGCCTCGCGCAGGTCTTCCTCGTCATCGACCAGCAGGATCTTTTTCAGTCCGGCCATTCTTGCCTCCTTTGGCGTTATGGCGGAAAACTGTGGCGCGGCGCGGCAGGCGTCCAGCGGTTTGCAGCAATTCTCACATGGAGTTGTCGGAAATCCGCCCTATGTTTCAGATTGTTTCAACCATGCTGGCCCGATGACCCTGATCCCGACCCTGACAGAGACCCTGTCGCGCGCCCGCGCCGACCTGCGCATCGGCCTGCCCGTGGTCATCGGCGGCCAGTTGGTCGCGGCGGTCGAGACGCTGCGGGCCGACCGGCTGGAGACGATGCGCGCCCTCGGCCCCGCCGTGCTGGCGATCACCGAGCCGCGGGCCGAGACGCTGAAGGTCCGGGTCTATGACCGCGACCTGGCGCGGATCGCGGTGCCGGGCGATGCGGACCTGGCCTGGCTGCGCGCGGTGGCCGATCCGGCGGGCGACCTGATGACGCCGATGAAGGGCCCCTTCCGCAGCCCGCGCGGCGGCGATGTCGATCCGCATCGCGCCGGGATCGCCCTGGCGAAATCGGCGCAGCTTCTGCCCGCCGTTCTGGTGGTGCCGCTGGCCGGGCCGGCCGAGGGGCTGACGCAGCTTTCGCCCGGCCCGGCGCTGGCGCAGATGGCGACCGAGGCCGCGATGGCCCCCGTCGCCGCCGCGCGCCTGCCGCTGCTGGCGGCCGAGAATTCCAAGCTGCACATCTTTCGCCCCGACAATGGCGAGGCCGAGCATTACGCGGTCGAGATCGGCGCCCCCTCGCGCGCGGCGCCGGTGCTGGCGCGGCTGCATTCGGCCTGTTTCACCGGCGATGTGCTGGGCAGCCTGAAATGCGATTGCGGCCCGCAGCTGCATGCCGCGCTGGCCGCCATGGGCCAGGCGGGCGAGGGCGTGCTGCTCTATCTGAACCAGGAGGGACGCGGCATCGGCCTGGCCAACAAGATGCGCGCCTATGCGCTGCAGAACCAGGGCTTCGACACGGTCGAGGCCAACCACCGGCTGGGCTTCGAGGACGACGAGCGCGATTTCCGCATCGGCGCCGGCATCCTGAAGAAGATGGGCTTCGAGGCGGTGCGGCTGATGACCAACAACCCCAAGAAGGTCGCGATGCTGGAGGGCCACGGCATCCGCGTGGCCGAGCGCGTGCCGCTGGTCACGCCCCGCAACCGCCACAATACCGGTTATCTGGACGTGAAGGCCGCAAAATCGGGCCATCTGCTGTGAGGTTGCTCTTGACCCCCATGGGGCTGCGGGCGGGATCGCGGCTCATTCCCTGCGCGGTCGGGCGCGGCGGCATCCGCAACGACAAGCGCGAAGGCGACGGGGCGACGCCCGTCGGCCGGCACCGCCTGGTCGGGCTGCTCTATCGTCCCGACCGGGTGCCGCGGCCGGCGGCCTGGGCGCGGCCGATCCTGCCGGGCGATTTGTGGTGCGACGCCTCGGGCCATCCGGCCTATAACCAGCCGGTCCGCGCGCCCTTCGCCGCCAGCCACGAGGCGATGCGGCGCGCCGATCCGCTTTACGATATCGTGCTGGTGACGGATTGGAACTACCCACAGGCCCGGCCCGGCGCGGGGTCCGCCATTTTCCTGCACCAATGGCGCCGGCCGGGCTTTCCGACCGCGGGCTGCATCGCCATGGCGCGGCGCGACCTGGCCTGGCTTGCCGCGGCCGTCTTGCCGGGCGATGTGCTGGAGATCCCTGCCCTGCCGCGCTGGCCGGCGCGCAAGCCCGCCAGCCGGCATGGCAAAGACTAGGCGTCAGAGCGCCGTATAGCCGCCGTCCACCAGGTGATAGCTGCCGGTGATGAAGCTGGCACGGTCGGACAGCAGGAAGGCGACGAGCCCCGCCACCTCCTCCGCCCGGCCCAGCCGGCCGATGGGATGGCGGGCGACCAGCGCCTGCTTGACCTCGGGGTCGAGCTGGTCGAGCAGCGGCGTGTCGATGAAGGCCGGGCCGACCGCGTTCACCCGGATGCCCTGCGCCGCATATTCCAGCGCCGCGTTCTTGGTCATGCCCACCACGGCATGCTTGGCCGAGACATAGGCCCCGGCGCCGTTGAACCCGACCGAGCCGAGGATCGAGGCCATGTTCACGATTGCCCCGCCGCCCGATTCCAGCATGGCCGGGATGCCGTAGCGCATGCCGTAGAAGACCGCGTTCAGGTTGATGTCGATCACCTTTTGCCAGCCGTCCAGCGGGTATTCCCCGACCGGCGCGCTGGGGCCGCCGATGCCGGCATTGTTCACCAGCAGGTGCAGCCCGCCCAGCCCCTTGGCGACCTCGACGGCCTTGCGCACCGCATCGGGGTCAGAGACGTCGCCCGCCACGGCCTCGGCCCGGCCGCCGGCCGCGACGATCCGCTCGGCGGTGGCGCGGGCGGTTTCCTCATGCAGGTCGGCAGCCACCACCGTGGCGCCCGAGGCGGCAAGCTCCAGCGCGATCGCCTCGCCCAGCCCCGAACCGGCGCCGGTGACAAGGGCGATCTGGTTGTCGAAACGAATATCCATGCGATTCTCCTGCGCGGTTTCGGGATAGCATATCATCCGCCGGGAGCCTGTCCCTGCGACCAACCGTATCAATGCGCACCGGCGGCCGGGGTTCCCCTTACAGCGGCCCGGTCTGCCACAGCCGGATCTTCAGCCCGCCATGGGCGACATAGGGGCCGGGTTCGCGAAACGGCAGGCCGGTCGCGCGGGCCAGCGGCGCCTCGCTGGTGACCAGGCCGACGCGCCAGCCGCGGAAGCGTTCGCGCAGCACCTCGCCCAGCGTCGCGTGCAGGCCGAAAAGCGGGCCCTTGTTGCCGATGCGCGCGCCATAGGGCGGGTTGACCATGACCAGCCCCGGCGGGCCTTCGGGGCGGAGGAGATCGCCGATGGCGCGGTTTTCGAAGCTGGTCCAGCGGTCCAGCCCGGCGCGGGCGGCGTTCTCGCGGCTCATGCGGATCGCGCCGGGGTCGCGGTCGCTGCCGTGGTAGCGGGGCTCGGCCGGCGCGTGCGGGGCAGGGGCGCCGCGCATCGCCTGCCAAGCCTGTGCGTCATGGCCCGGCAGGTGTTCAAAGGCGAAAGGCCGCATCCGGCCGGGGGCGAGGCCGGCCGCCATCTCGGCCGCCTCGATGACGAAGGTGCCCGAGCCGCACATCGGGTCCAGTACCGGCTCGGCCCCGTCGAAGCCGCATTGGCGCAGGAACATCGCCGCCATGGTCTCGCGCATCGGCGCCTTGCCCACCGCCTGCTTGTGGCCGCGCCGGTGCAGCGATTCGCCCGATGTGTCCAGGCTGATGGTGCAAAGGTCGTCCTCGATGCGGATCTTCAGCGTGACCGGCGCGTCCTCGGCCACGGGGGCGCCCAGGCTGTCGCGGATCGCGGCCTCGATGCGCTGGGTGATGGCGCCGGCGTGATAGATGCGGGACTTGCGGCTGCTGGCCTCGATGCGGATCGGCACGTCCGGGCGCAGCCAGTCGGCCCAGGGAAAGCGGCGCGCGCGCTTGTCGAGCTGCGCCGGATGCATGGCGCGAAAGGCGCCGATGCGCGCGAGGACGCGGGTCGCGCCGCGGATTTCCAGGTTCGCCCGCCAGACATCCGCCCAGCCGCCGGTGAACGTGACGCCGCCGGGCTGGACCTGGGCGTCCCAGCCGAGCAGGCGGGCCTCCGCTGCCAGCGGCTCTTCCAGTCCGGGGGTGGCGACCAGGAAGATCTCCATCCGCGCCGGATCGGCGGCCAGCCGCGCGGGTTCGGGCTGCGACCGGGTCGGGGCCGGTGGGGTCTTGGCGGGGCGTGTCTTGGGGGCGCGGGGCTTCATCGGGTTCCGGCTGACGAAAAGGCTCCGCATCATGCGCCGGGGCGCGGGCAAAGGCAATCCGCGCATATTGTCGCTGTCATGGCGTCAGTCTTCCCCGATTGGCGCCATTTCCAGCCATGCGCCCCGCGCCTATCGTGGCTGCAACAGGATATCAAGGAGAGCATGATGGCCACGAGCGACGCCCCCATCCAGATCGGCCGGGTGGCCCTGATCGTCAACGACCTGGACCGGGTCGGGGATTTCTACCGCTCGGTCATCGGGCTGGAGCGGATTTCCGGCAGCGGCGAGGAAACGGTGCTGGGTGCTGGCGGCAAGCCGTTGCTGGAGCTGCGCCGCGACCGGGCCGCCCGCCCGCGCCCGCAAGAGGCGGGGCTGTTCCATACCGCCTTCCTTCTGCCCGACCGCGCGGCGCTGGGGCGCTGGCTGCGCTTCGTCGCCGGGCGCGGGATCGGGCTCGACGGGGCCTCGGACCACCTGGTCAGCGAGGCGCTTTACCTGCGCGACCCCGAGGGCAACGGGATCGAGGTCTATGCCGACCGTCCGCGCAGCGCCTGGCGGCATGACGGCGCCGAGGTGCGGATGGATACCGTCGCGCTGGACCTGCCCGATCTGATGGCGGCGGGTGCGGGCGCCTGGACCGGCGCGCCCGAGGACAGCGTGGTGGGCCATGTCCATCTTCAGGTGGGCGATGTGGCCGCGGCCGAGGATTTCTGCATGAACCGGCTGGGCATGGTGCGCATGGCGCATCGCTTCGGTGCGAGTTTCTTTGCCACCGGCGGCTATCATCACCACTTGGCGGGCAATGTCTGGAACAGCCGCGGCGCCGGGCGGCGCAGCCCCGGCTCGGCCGGGCTGGCCGAGGTGGTGCTGGCCGCCGATCCGGATCGGTTGCAGGCGCTGGGGGTGGCGGAATTGCGCGATCCCTGGGGCACCGTCTTCCGCATCGAGCCCAAGGGGTGAGCGGGGCCGGGGGCTTTGCCCCCGCGCCCCTCGGGCCCCTCGATGGGGCCCGAGGGGCGCTCCCCCAGGGTATTTATGGAACGAAGAAGATCAGGCCGGGCGCCAGAGCCCGTCCCGGCGGGTGAATCGCAAATGCTCGGGCGGGCGGAAGCCGGGCTCGGTCATGGGCGCGACATGGCGCTCGACCAGCAGGTCGGGGCCGGCGAAATCCAGCACGGCGAATTCGTTCTGCCGGTCGCCGGGCCGGTCGCACAGCGCGGTGCCGGCCTGGACTTGCAGGATCGGCCGTCCCCGCTTGCCCAGAAAGGCGCCGATCGACCACAGGTGCAGGTGGCCGCTCAGGACCAGTTGCACGCCTTCGGCCTGGAAGCCGGCCAGCGCCGGGGCGGCGCCCTGCATCAGCGCCTTGTCCACCTGCGGGCGCTGCTGCATCGGGTGGTGCAGGGCGACGATGTTGATGCAGGCGGGGTCGAGCCCGGCGATCACCCGCGCCACTTGGGCCGGCGTGACGATGCCGCGTTGCCAGGCCATCGGATCGACGCTGTTGACGCCTTGCACCCGCAGGGTGCCGACATGGCCCACGGGCTCGAGGTTCTCGGCGATGGCGCGCCGCCAGCGGCGCCAGGGGCGCAGCATCCGGTCCGCCAGCTTGTAAAGCGGGATGTCGTGGTTGCCGGGCACCGCCAGCAGCGGCGCCTCGATCCGGCGCAGGAAGGCCGCGGCCTGGGCAAATTGCGCCGAGCGGCCGCGATGGGTCAGGTCGCCCGTCACCACCACCAGATCGGCGCGGGCGGCGTTGATGCGGTCGATCAGCGGCTCGACCAGCGGCTTGCGCTCCAGCCCGAAATGCAGGTCCGAGAGATGCAGGATGCGCGTCATCCGGCATCCCGCCCGCCGCTTTCGGCCGGGACCAGCACCTTCAGCGCGTCGTGGCGCACGCGGATGCGAAAGGGCGAATCCATCCAGGTCTTTTCGCCGTCATGGGCGACATATTCGTGGCGCGGCACGGTCTCGAGTTCGAAGTCATCGGCGCAGATCAGGTCGAAATCGGCATAGCGCGCCGATTTGCCCAGGGCCAGCCGCAACGCCGAGCGCACCAGCGGCCCCGGGCGCTTCGCCCGCGCCACCAGCAGCGCCAGCTGGCCGCGCCGCACGCAATCGGCCCCCTCCAGCCCGAATGCGTCCAGCTGATAGGCGCTTTTCGCCACGAAGGCCAGGGCGGTGGTGAAGTGCCGCGTCTTGCCATCCGCGTGTACGGTCAGGCGCAGCGGGCGACGCAGCGTCCACAGCGCCGCCACCGCCGACCAATAGGCCGCCAGCCGCGACCGGCCCCAGCGGCGATAGATGCTTTCGCGGCGGCGCAGGATCTCGGGATAGGCGCCGAAGCTGACATTGTTGAGGAAGACCATGCCATTCATCTCGCCGACATGGACGCGGCGGATGCGGGGCGCATCGAAGATCGCCAGCGCCGCGTCGACCGTCTCGCCCGAGCCGAGGTCGCGGGCGAAATAGTTGAAGGTGCCGCCGGGAATCACCGCCATCGCCGCCTCCGTGCCCGCGATCGCGCCGGCCACGGCGGCCTGGGTGCCGTCGCCCCCGGCCGCGACGATCAGGTCGAAGCCCTCGGCCACCGCCGCGCGGGCCATGGCGGGCAGGTCGGCGCCCTGTCCGGTGCCGCGGAACTGCAACTCGGCCACCCGGCCCTGCAAGGCCCTGCGCAGCTTGTCTGCGATGTCGTCGCCCGCCTCGCGGCCCGAGCCCATGTTCACGATCGCGCAGACCCGTGCAGCCGCGAGGTCGAAATCTGGGCCTTCTGCCGGGTCGTCCTGACGGTTCATCCCCTTGGTCCTTCCGCATTGTCACCTTTCCCGAACCCGTCCGCCCGGCGCCCAGTTCCGGCTCTGCGGAGGGCGGAGTCGCGGCAATTCGCCGGCCCGCGCTAATCCTGATCTTTTTACTTGCCTTTCCGGGTCCGCTTTGACAGATTGCCGGCGGGAAGCTGAAGGGCGGGATTTCCGGACCGCCGTCCGATTGGCCGTGCCCCTTGGGGATCGCGGCGATGCGCCACCCGAGACATCGTTTGCCAAACCCTGCGCAGGAGAGTTCTGCCCCGGATATGATCGCAGCATCATCCATGTCTGCACGGCCCGCGCCAGTTCCAATGCCGTGGGCCGCCGCCGGGATCGGGGACGAAATTCCTTTGAAACGAGATGCATGATGAACATCCGCCTGTCCGAGGCGCCGCGCAAGACGGCGTCGCCTGTGCCTGATCCGGTTCTTTTCGGTTTCGACGGCCCTTCGGGGCGTATCCAGGGGCGCGGTCCCGCGCGGCGGATCGCCGCCGGGAATGCCGCGACGCTTGAGGCGCGGGTGGCTGCGGCCCTGGCCGGGGTCGCGCCGGACGCGGTGATCGGCGGCGCCTTGCCCTTCGACCGCGAGGCGGGGGATTGCCTGTGGCATTGCCGGCGCAGCGAGGCGTCCGCGCCCGGCGGCGCCGCGCTGCAGGGCCTGCCGCTGCCGGGCTGGCGCCTGACGGCCGAGCCCGCCGCGCGGGACTATGCCGGCGCCGTCGCCCGCGCGCTCGGCATCATGGCCGAGGAGGCCGGCAGCCGCGATGCGCTGGAAAAGATCGTGCTGGCGCGCACGCTGCTGGTCGAATCTGCCGCGCCGATCCCGGTCGAGGCGCTGATGGCGCGGCTGCATGCAGACCGCAGCGTGACCGCCTTTCGCGTGGCGTTGCCCGCCGGGCCCGAGCATCCGCAGGGCCGCGCGCTTTGTGGCGCCACCCCCGAACTGCTGGTCGAGAAGCGCGGCCGGACCATCGCCTCGCATCCGCTGGCGGGCTCGGCGCGCCGGCTGGCCGACCCGGTGGCCGACCACGCCGCGGCCGCGGCCTTGTCCGGCTCGGCCAAGGACCACCGCGAACATGCGCTGGTGGTCGAAGCGATCCTGGACACGCTGGCCCCCTGGTGCCGCGAGCTGGGCTGCCCCCAGGGCACCTGCGTCACCTCGACCCGCAGCATGTGGCACCTGGGCACCCGGATCGAGGGCAGGTTGAAGGATGCGGACACGCCCTCGGTGGTGCTGGCCTCGGCGCTGCATCCGACGCCGGCGGTCTGCGGCGTGCCGATGGGGCGGGCGGCGGGCTTCATCAAGGCCCTTGAACCCGTGGCGCGGGATTTCTATGCCGGCGCGGTCGGCTGGTGCGACGCAAGCGGCGACGGCGCCTGGTATGTCGCCATCCGCTGCGCCGAGATCAGCGGCCGGCAGGCTCGGCTTTACGCCGGGGCGGGGATCGTTCCCGGCTCGGACCCGATGGCCGAGGCTGCCGAGACCGGCGCCAAGTTCGGCGCGCTTCTGGCCGCGCTTGGCCTGCCGCAGGACGCGGCACTGCAAGGCGTGGCCTGCAACGGAGATACCTGATGGCCCTGCCCGGCATTGCCCCCTATGCACCCCCGACCGAGGCCGAGCTGCCCAAGGCGCGCGGGCCCTGGCAGCCCGAACGCGACCGGCTGGCGCTGCTGGTCCATGACATGCAGCGCTATTTCTGCCGCCCCTATCCCGAGGGCGCGCCGCTGGCGCCGGTGGTCGGCAATATCGCGCGGCTGGTCCATGCGGCGCGGGCGGCGGGCGTGCCGGTCTTCTACACCGCGCAGAAGGGCGACCAGTTCCGCCCGGATCGCGGGCTTCAGGCCGATCTCTGGGGGCCGGGCATGAGCGCCGTCCCCGAGCATGAGGAGATCCTGCCCGAACTGGCCCCGGCGGCAGGCGACATCGTGCTGGTCAAGCATCGCTACAGCGCCTTCCAGCGTTCCAACCTGGAACATCTGATGCGGGCGCGCGGCCGCGACCAGCTGATGATCTGCGGCGTCTATGCCCATATCGGCTGTCTCGCCACCGCCGTCGAGGCGTTCCAGCGCGACATCGAGGCCTTTGCCGTGGCCGATGCCCAGGCCGATTTTTCGCGCGAGAAGCAGGACATGGCCATGGGCTGGATCGCCGCCACCTGCGGCGTGGCCCTGTCCACCCGGCAGGCGCTGGCCGCACTGGAAGCGCAAGAGGTGAAGTCATGCGCCTGACCGGATTTCAGGGCCGGACCGCCATCGTCACCGGCGCGGCCGGCGGCATCGGCCGGGCCGTGGTCGCCGCGCTGCTGGACGCCGGCGCGAAGGTCGTCGCCAGCGATACCGAGTCGGCGCTGGCCGCGAACCCGGTCGCGGGGGCCGAGAACCGGGCGCTGGACGTGCGCGACGGCGATGCCGTCGAGGCGCTGGTGGCCGAGGTCGAGGCGGCGCATGGCCCGCTGGGGCTAGGCGTCCATGCGGCCGGCGTGCTGGCCATCGGGCCGCTGCTGGACCTTGCGCCCGAGGAATGGGAGCGGGTGATCGGCGTCAATGCCCGGGGCACCTTCAACATCACCCGCGCCTTCGGCCGCGCCATGGTGCGCAACGGCGGCGGCGCCATTGTCGCGGTCAGCTCGAACGCGGCGGGGATTCCGCGCCTGAACATGGGCGCCTATGCCGCCTCGAAGGCGGCGGCGACCATGCTGGTCCGCTGCCTGGGGCTGGAACTGGCGGCGCAGGGCGTGCGCTGCAACATCGTCGCGCCCGGCTCGACCCTGACGCCGATGCAGACCGGCATGTGGACCGAGGACGGCGGCGCCGGCGAGCGCGCGGTGATCGAGGGCAGCCTGGACGCCTATCGCACCGGCATCCCGCTGAAGAAGCTGGCGACGCCCGAGGACATCGCCGGCGCGGTGATGTTCATGCTGTCGGATCAGGCGGGCCATGTCACCATGGCCGACCTGTATGTCGATGGCGGCGCGACGCTGCGCGCCTGACCCGCTTCACGGCCGGCCCGTCACGGCCGGCCCGTCGTTCACAGCCGCGACGAAATCAGCGCCCACCAATTGTCCAGCGACGGCTCGCGGGCCAGTTCCTCGAAGCTGGCCTCGATGCCCATCTGCTTCAGTTCGGACGAAAAGGTCATCACCGCGATCGAATCGAGCCCGTAAAGGACGAGGTTCTCGCCCGGCTCGATCTCGCAATCGTCCTCGATCATCGCGGCCACGCGGGCGGCCAGCCATTCGGGGCTGAGATCGGTCTTTTCGGCACTATCCATCATTCGTCCTTTCAGGCGGTTTCGGCCACGAGGCTGTCGCGCAGGCGGCGCTTGTCGATCTTGCCCACCGCGGTCAGCGGCAATTCGGGCAGAAAGCGGAAACGGTCGGGCAGCTTGTATTCGGCCACGCCCAGTTCCAGCAGGTGCCGGCGCAGCGCCGGCGGGGAAAGCTTGCCCGCCCCCTCGCGCAGCACCAGGAAGGCGCAGCTTTTCTCGCCCAGATGTGCATCGGGCGCGGCGACCAGCGCGGCATGGGTGATGTCGGGATGGCGGACCAGCAGGTTCTCGATCTCCTCGGCGGCGATCTTCTCGCCGCCGCGGTTGATCTGGTCCTTGATGCGGCCGACGACGCGCAGGTTGCCGCCCTGTCGCACCACCACGTCGCCCGAGTAATAGAACCCTTCGGCATCGAAGGCTTTCGCATTGTGGTCCGGGCTGCGGTAATAGCCGCGGAAGGTATAGGGGCCGCGGGTGGCCAGCGCGCCCGGCGTGCCGTCGGGGACCGGGTTGCCGTCCTCGTCCAGGACGCGGACCTCGTCGTCGGGGCTGATCGGGCGGCCCTGGGTGGTGAAGATCACCTCCTCGGGATCGTCCAGCCGGGTATAGTTCACCAGCCCCTCGGCCATGCCGAAGACCTGTTGCAACCGGCAGCCCAGCAGCTTGGGGACGCGCCGCGCCATCGCCTCGGCAAAGCTGGCGCCGCCGACCAGCATCAGCTCCAGGCTGTCCAGCATGGCGCGGCGGGCGGGATCCTCCTCGACCGCGCGCAGCCACAGCGCCACGGCGGGCGGCACCAGCGGCGCCATGGTGATGCGCTCGCGCGCGACGATGTCGAAACAGGTCAGCGGCTCGGGGCTGGGGGCCATGACCACGGTGCCGCCGGCATGGAACACCCCCAGCGTGCCCGGCGAGCTCATGGTGAAGTTGTGCCCGGCCGGCAGGGCGCAAAGAAAGCGCGTGGCCGGGGTCACGCCGCAGATCTGGACGCTGGCGCGGATGCTGTAGTCGTAATCGTTATGGGTGCGCGGGATCAGCTTGGGCGTGCCGGTGCTGCCGCCCGACAGCTGAAAGAAGGCGACCTGGTCGGCCGGGGTCGGCCCCGCGCCCTCGGGCAGGTCGCCGTCAGGGGTCAGCCAATGCGTCAGGCTGCGCTCGGGCTCGTCCTCGCCCAGAAGCAGCAGATGCGCGACGCCGCCGGCCCGCAGTTCCTGGGCAAAACCGTCGTCGCGGAACAGTTCGTGGTCGCGCGCGGCGATGACCACCCGCGGCGCGATCTGGCGGACATATTCGGTCAACTCCAGCCGGCGATGGCTGAAAAGCGCATTCACCGGCGCCACCCCGATCCGCAGAAGCGCGAAGAAGGCGACGAAGAACTCGGCCACGTTCGGCAGTTGCACCAGCGCGGTATCGCCATGGCCCAGCCCCTGCCGTGCCAGGCGCGCTGCCAGGTTGCGCGACAGCCGGTCCAGCTCGGCATAGCTGAAGCGGCGCGAACCGCAGACCAGCGCCTCGGCCTCGGGGTTGGCGGCCAGCTGTGCGTCCAGGATATGCGTCAGCGGCTGGTCGATCCAGTAACCGGCCTCGCGATAGCGTCGGGCGAGGTCTTGCGGCCAAGGGCTGAATTCAATCATGCGGATACCTGCTTTTACGGCAATGAGCCGCCGAAGGCGCCTGCGGCGCCTTGACGGAAGGCAATTGTTGAGTATTTTTATCCCGCTTTCTCTCTTGAAGCAAGCCAGCCGCATCCATCTTCGGATGCAACCACGCCAGCCTTCTCTCGTTCAGACCGCCAGACCCTGCGACGGGGACAAGGATTTCATGACGCATCATCACGCCGAGGGGCTTTGGCTGCCCCTGACGCTGGCCCAGCTGGATTTCTGGGAGGAGTTCCGGCTCCATCCCGGCGAGGCGGTCTCGACCGTCGCCCATGCCATCGAATTGCGCGGGGTCGCGGATCCCGAGGCGCTGGCCCGCGCCATCGAGGCCACCATCGCCGAGACCGACATCATGGCCTTGCGCTTTGCCCTGGGCGCCGATGGCCGGCCGGTGCAGCGGGTCGATCCCGCGCTGCGGCCCGCGCTGCGGCGCATCGACCTGTCGGACCGCGCCGATGCGCGTGATCACGCCTTTGCGCTGATGCAGGCGGACGTGGACGCGGCGCTGGACCTGCTTGGCCAGCCCATTGCGGCGCAATGGCTGATCCGGCTGTCCGAGGGGCATTACCTGTGGTTCAACCGCGGCCATCACATCGCGCTGGACGGCTATGCCATGGGCCTGGTCGAGCGGCGCTGCGCCCAGCTTTACGCCGCCCTGGCCGAGGGCGCGGATCCTGGCCGGCCGCTGCGCCCGCTGGCCGATTATCTGAACGAAGAGACCGACTATCGCGCCAGCCCGCGCCATGCCGCCGACGGACGGCATTGGGGCGGGGTGCTGGCGGCCGAGCCACGCCCGCGCGTGCTGCGCAAGGGATCCGAGGATTATCCGGCCGAGGCGCTTTGCGCCGCGCATGACCTCTCGGCCCTGCGCCCGGCGCTGATGCGGCAGGCGCAGGCGGTGGGCATGGGCTGGCCGGACCTGCTGACCGTGCTTTGCGCGGCCTGGGCGGCGCTGCGCCTGCGCGACGGCTCGGCCTCGCGCCTGTGCGACGAGCGCGGTGGCATCGCGATGCCGGTCTGGCTGCCCTATATGAGCCGCATGGGCAGCGTTGCCGTCTCGGTCCCGGCGCTGGTGGTGAACATCCTGCCGCTGGACGCGAAGCTGCACCCGGCCGAACCGCTGGCCGAGGCGCTGGCCCGGCTGGGCGCGCGGCTGCGCAAGCTGCGCCGGCATGGCCGCTATCGCATCGAGCAGATCGCCGAGGATTACGGCATGGAGCCGCGCAGCCGCTTCTTCTTCTCGCCGCTGATCAACGTGCTGCCCTTTGACGAGGCGCGCTTCGCCGGCTGCGAGACCACGCGGCACGTGCTGTCGAACGGGCCGGGCGACGGGTTCAACATCACCATCCGCGGTGATGGCGAGGCCCGCGGGCTGGAACTGCTGGTCGAGGCCGACCCGACCCTGACCCCGGCCGGGGATTTCGCCGCGCTGGCCCGGGGCCTGCCGCTTTTCCTGGCCGGGGCGCTGGCGTCCGAGAACCTGTCGCGGCCGCTGGCGGACCTGCCGGCCTGACTGCCCCGGCGCAAACTGCGCCCAGGGGCAGGAGGGGATGGGATGGACAGCGACGACATGCTCCTTGCCGCGGCCGGCGATCTGGCGGTGGTCGAGGAACTGGTGAGCAGTGCCTATGGCCATTCCGTCGCGCGCATCGGCCGCAAGCCGGGGCCGATGCTGGATGACCATGCCGCGCGCATCGCGGCCGGCCGGACCCACCTGCTGGAACGGAACCGCGCGGTGCTGGGCCTGATCGTGTTCATCCCGCAGGCCGATGCGCTGCTGGTCGAGAACGTGGCGATCTCGCCCGCCGCGCAGGGGCTGGGGCTTGGCCGGCGGCTGATGGATTTCGCCGAGATGCGTGCCCGCGCGGCGGGCCTGCTCCGGCTGCGGCTTAATACTCATGTGGCATGGTCGAGAATCAGGCGATCTATGCCCGGCTCGGCTATGCCGAGACCCGCCGCGTCCACGAAGCCGGGCTGCACCGCATCTATCTGGAAAAGCTTTTGGCCTAGTCGCGATAGGGGATCGTCGCCTCGGCGCCCGGCCGCTGCGGCCCGGTCGGGATGAAGCTGCGCGTGCTGCACCCCGCCGCGTCGCGATCCCAAGGACCGGAGCGCGGGGGCTGAGGCAGTTCGAACCCGGCGCATAGCCGGTAGCTGCGCGGCCCTGTCACCGCGTAGCGATAGGGCGCGCCGGTAAAGGGATCGGCCAGCCGCACCTGCCAGTCGCATTGCGGCGTGGTTTCCAGCGTCTCGGGCAGGCGGTCGCCGTTCTCGCGCGCCAGGCAGACCACCAGCCGGCCCAGGTTGGCCAGGTCGCTTTCGCGCTCGCGGTCGCGGCGTTCCTTGCGGGCATGGCCGGGGCCGCCGGTCAAGGCCAGCCCGGCGATGACGGCCGCCGCGGCCAGCAGCGCGATGGCGATGGTGGCCCAGCCCTTAGTCATTCAGCTCGTCCCGGTAATAGGCGAAGACCAGCCCCGCGACCCCGGCGACCAGGGCCGCCTTGGCGGCGAAACGCGCGGTCAGCTCGCCGTTGAGCAGCGTGTAGATGACATAGATCCCGTCCGCCAGGAACACCAGCGCCACCACCAAAAGCGTCAGCGAGGCGAACCATTTGCGCACCAGCGACCGCCGCCGCCCGCCGTCGCCCAGGCTCATCCGCGACACCTTGCGGTTCAGCATCACGAACAGCGGCACGAAGGCGATCAGCGAGGCGATGGACCAGCGCGCCGCGCTGCCCGGCCCGTAATAGCGGCTGTCGGCCGGATCGGGAATCAGCCGGTCGATCAGTGCCATGCCCAGCTCGCAGACATGCCAGCCGATCATGCCCAGGGACAGGAACAGCAGGCCGTAGAGCAGCGCCTCCTGCGCCGAGGCATAGGGGCGCGGCCGCGGCACCGGCGGCAGGCCGGGCGCGGTTTCCCAGCCCTCCAGCGCCTCGTCGATCTCGGGCGCGGACCAGCCGGCATGGGCCAGCGCCCGGCCGATCTCGTCGCGCTCGCCGCCCTGCGCAAGCGCCCGGCGGACATAGTCGGAAAGCTGGTCGGACGGTTTCATCGGCACCCCATGCCTGGCTGGCGTCTGGCCGGCAGGTTTCGGCAAGCCGGCGGCGCGGTCAAGCCCGCCAAGGCTGCGGCCGGGCGCAATTTTCCTCGCCGGGCCGTGTCGGCGAAAATTTTCCCGGCGGCGCGATTTTTCCTCTTGCACCCCCCGGCGCGCTCCCATAAATGACGCCTCACCGAAGGCGAAGCGCCATCGGGACGGAGCGCGGGCGTAGCTCAGGGGTAGAGCATAACCTTGCCAAGGTTAGGGTCGTGAGTTCGAATCTCATCGCCCGCTCCAAAATCTTCCTTCGGGAACAGCGAAAAGCGGCCTTCGGGCCGCTTTCGGCTTTTCCGGCTGCCGCTTTCCGATCCCAGCCGCTCTTTTCCCGCATCTTGCCACGGGTGCGGGATCAACCTGCGGCAGACCGTTCACCCTGCCTCTGGCCATTTTCGGCGAATCGGCGCTAGTATGGCAACCGGAGTTGCCCCGGCTGCCACATCCGGGACAGTCGTCAGGAACAAGCTGCCGCGTCTCGCAACCACGCCTCCCCCGAATCGCGGCCAGCCCAAGCGTGAGGTGATCATGCCGGCTCTGGAAGCTCTGATCGAACGGAAACTGCAACAGCTCTCGGTGCCGCTGGCGGTCCGCTTGCCCTCGGGGCGGCAACTGGGCCCGCCCGATGCGCGCGTGACCATCGCCTTCAAGGACATGGGCGCGCTGGCGCCGCTGGCCTCGGCCCGGCTGGGGCGGCTGGGGGACGAGATCGTCCGCGGCCGCGCCCGGATCGAGGGCTCGATGCGCGACCTGATGCGGATCGTGGCGGCGCTGGTGCCCGGCGGCGGCCAGCCGATCCAGCCCAAACCCTGGCAGCGGCTCTTGTATCATGTGAACTCGCTGCTGCGTCACAGCCGCGACCGCGATGCAAGGCAGATCCGCGCGCATTACGATGTCTCGGACGAGTTCTATGCGCTTTGGCTCGACCCGCGCCGGGTCTATTCCTGCGCCTATTTCGTCGAGCCGCAGATGACGCTGGCGCAGGCGCAAGAGGCCAAGCTGGACCTGATCTGCCGCAAGCTGGACCTGCGACCGGGCGAGCGGTTCGTCGACATCGGCGCCGGCTGGGGCGGGCTCTTGCTGCATGCCGCGCGCCATTACGGCGTCGATGCCACCGGCATCACCCTGTCGCAGAACCAGTTCGACCATGTCAGCCGGATCATCGCCGAGGAGGGCCTGGGCGAGCGGGTGCGCATCCGGCTGTGCGATTATCGCGACCTGGTGCCCGACCGGCCCTTTGACAAGCTGGCCTCGGTGGGCATGTTCGAACATGTCGGCCGCGCCCGGATGGGCACCTATTGCGACACGCTGCGCCGGCTGCTGCGGCCGGGCGGGCTGGCACTGAACCACGGCATCGCGGCCTCGGGGCTGGACGATGCGATGGTGGGCGGCGGCCTGGGCGATTTCATCGAGAAATACATCTTTCCTGGCGGCGAGCTGATCCATGTCAGCCAGGCCATCCGCAGCCTGTCGCAGGCCGGGCTGGAAATGGTCGATACCGAGAACCTGCGGCCGCATTACGCCCGCACGCTCTGGGCCTGGTCCGACGCGCTCGAGGCGCAGCTGCCCGAGGCCGAGCGGGTGCTGGCCCGCTCGATGCCGCCCGAACGTGCGGCCGAGGTGTTGCAGGCTTATCGGCTGTACCTGGCCGGCTGCGCGCTGGCCTTCGAGCAGGGCTGGGTGGCGCTTTACCAGATCCTGCTGATCCATCCCGAACCGGCGCTGGCGACGCCGGACCTGCCGGGGGCGCAATCCACCTATCCTTTCCGGCGCGATCATATCTATCGCTGATCCGGCCCGCGCGACCGGGCAGGGGTTTCCGCCGGGGCGCCGTCGGCCGCTGTCTCCGGGCGCCGGCACCTGGCGCTGCCTCGCGCGGCCAGCACTGCGGGGTTGACCTGCGCCGGGGATCTTTTTGCCATCTGCAATTCGAGCTCGCCCTAGCAGCAACTGCCTCCATATCGCCTTTCTGTTCGCCAAGAGCCCCGCGCGCTTATTCGATCTGCTGATCGCTCAGCATAACAGGTGGCCGGCCGAGCCGGCGGCCTATATTCTTGGCAGCATTCAACCCGGTCTCGGTGCGCCCATTGATTGGCGCCCTCTCGAATTCAGCCGGTGCAGCCATGGCATGAAAGACCAGCCGCCTCCTGATGAGTTGATGTCTCCCGCTGCTGCAAACGAACCGAACTGAACTGTTCGGGACAAAATGTCACATTGAACCTGCCCTTGTTCCCTAACAAACCGACCAGGAAGTTTCTGGAAGGTAGGGATGTTCATGATTGTCGGCGGTGCATGTGTCATCGACGGATGATCAGCATCTCGATCTTCAGCTATCTGCCTTGAAGGATGCCGGCTACGAAAAGATATGCAAGGATAATGGAGTTTCCGGGACGACATGCGGCGTGCCGGCTTGGAGGCGGCGCTTAGGTCGCCGAGGCCGGGGGATATTTTCGTCGTTTGGCAATTGGATCGGCCAGTCAGATCGCTGGCAAGCTTGGTCCAGTTTATCGAGGAACCCGAAGGAAGGTGTGCGCTGTTCAGGCCTTTGGCGGAATCGGCGCTTACTGGAAGTGTAACCCAGGAAAAGAATCAGCGCCAGGAAACGCTTGTGTTTGTTCGATTAATGATGACGGGGGGCACTGCCGGTCAACGTTCACCGATTTTTGCAGGGCCAGCATGGATATGTGCCAGCCCCATCCGCTTGCTCAATATCTATGCAAGAATATTGGCGGGAAGCTCTGCCTTCGGCTGCATGCGCGAAGCACTCCGCATCCGGGGAAGGTATCCGGAAAACTCACCTGACGAGCCCAAGCAGTAATCTCGGCGACTGGAAATGCAGGGTTCAAGCCATGGTGGCCGAGGAGCATTCGAGCCCTTGCAATCAGATCAGTTTTTGCTCTCTGCCTGATGGTTCAGAGGGCCCTTCCGCAATCGTGCAAAGATCACGGGCTGCAGGCCATACGTTGGAATTTCTTGGCGCCTTGGCCATCGATCCGGAAGCCTGCAGCAAATCCCTCTTGTGCGTAGCAAGGTAAAGATTGTTGGAGTTAATATAAATGTCCTATATCTGCGGAGCCAATGGGAACGGTTCCTGGACCAACGACAGTACAAACGATCACTATTGTGGTGGTAATGGAAGCGACGCAATGCGCGGCGAAAACGGCACCCTTTGGGGCGAAGGCCGGGACGACATTCTCCATGGCGGCAACGGCGACGATAGGCTCAATGGCCAGAACGGAAATGATTCCCTCCTAGGCGAGGATGGCCGTGACCGGATGAACAGTGAGGTCGGGATCGCTGCGCCGACCGGCGGAGAAGGGCCGGAGGCTCTCATTGCCGATGGCGCGGCGAATATCGTCACCGACTTCAATGCCGCCGAGGGTATCGGTTATAGCCGTCAACTCGATAATAATCCTGTAGACCTGTCCGCATTCGATCACGAACAGACCCTTGTTGCTTGGAACGTGGCCCATCTCTGAGAGGTGGACCCGCCTGGTGAGACAGTTTGGCGGCTTGGCTAAGGTGGATCGGGTTGGTTTCTATGCCGCCAGTCGCTCCGTCATTTCCGCCGTAGCATAGACCTCGTCGGGTGTCCTGCC